>Ga0099797_100084_pt1 | contig 53914 bp, 38 predicted proteins | sample Uncmet_Sort48C_1_FD_89871 | JGI IMG/M metagenome (GOLD analysis project Ga0099797, IMG submission 89871) | Marine eukaryotic communities from CALCOFI LINE 67, Pacific Ocean - C012_Sort48C_1 | ecosystem: Environmental > Aquatic > Marine > Oceanic | place: Pacific Ocean: Monterey Bay | collected...
TATGGGTATTGGTGGTACTGCTCAGTTATCTTCTAACGGAGATAGCGGTGGATCTTGGTCTTCAAGTAATACATTAATTGCAAAAGTCAATTCCTCATCTGGTTTAGTAACAGGAGAAGATGCTGGAAGTGCTACCATCACTTACACTAAAACAGCATCACCTTGTTCTGATGCAACTGCAACTTATGCTGTTACTGTAACCACCACAAATGTTTCAGTTCAAGCAGGGAATTGGTCTTCTGGTTCAAGTTGGGGAACAGGCTCAAAGCCAACTGGTGCTCAAAATATCCAAATTTCTCACAATATTACTGTAGATGAAACAACCGCTGATTTAGGAAACTTAACAATAGATAATGGAGCTACTGTCACAGTAGGCGGTTTTGAATTAGAAGTTAGTGGAACAACAGATATTAATGGCACACTCTCCATGCAAGCTTTATCAACAGTTGATATTGATGGAAATTTTGATGCTACAGGTGGTGCAGTGACTTTTACTGGTGCAGGTACTCTTGAATTAGCGGGCAATGTTACAAGTTTAGGTGCTTTTACATCTGCCTCAGGGAGTAAAGTACACTATAATGGTGGTGCTCAAACAATAGTTGCAGCCTCGGCAAAAAATGCAGCTTATGAAGATTTAGAATTTTCAGGTGGGCCTAAAACACTGGAGGGAAATACAACTGTAAGTGATGATTTAATTTTCTCAGAAGATTATGACCTTATTACTGCTGGACATATCTTATCAATTAAAAAGACTCCTACAGGTTACAGTGACAGTAGATTAATAAGACGTTCTAGCTCAACTGCTGATGTAACTGTTAAATTTATTAATGCTACTTCAGGATCTGCTGCGGAATGTATAATTCCAGTTGGAGTTGATGGAGATCTTAGAGAAGTAGGGATTTTGCCAGAGAATACAGGAACTGAAACATATACAGTGATCTATAAAAATGGTTCTCCTTATAATGGAGGAGTTTTAAACTGGGGATGGGGTACAAGTGGAACCGGTTCTCCAATAAATTCAGCTGCTGATGCTGCTCACGTCAATAATGTTTATTATTATGAAATTGATAGAGATAATAGTATTGATGCAAAATTGAAGTTTCTTCAGTTTTCAGGACTAATTTATACACCCTCTGGTTCAGAAAGACATATCATGCATTGGGACGGTAATGAATGGGATCAGCTAGCTAGTTCAAGTTCTGGAAACGGAGTTGTCACCACTAACTACATAAATAATTTTAGTCCATTTACTCATGGATCTTCTGGATCTGCTCTACCAATTGATTTAGTTTCTTTTAAAGCAGAATGTAAAGGAGAAAAAGTTGAAATAAATTTTAAAGTAGCATCTCAAGTAAATAATGATTTTTTTAGTATTTACAGAAGTTCTGATAACCTTGAATGGTCTTTAATTGGAGAAATTCCTGGCCAAGGTAATTCAAGTACTCAGATGAATTATACATGGACAGATTACAATCCGAATAGTGAAACAAATTACTACCAGTTAGTTCAAACTGACTTTGATGGTAAAATTGAAGAATTTGCACCCATTTCAGTAGTTTGCAATAATGAAATTAAAGGAGATTATTCTGTATATCCTAACCCTATTAATAATTATCTCCTAATTGATCTTGATTTAGACAATTATGATGGTGAAACTTCATACATACAACTTTTAGACATTAATGGTAAGTTAATTAAACAAAAAGTAGTATCATTAAATAGAGGGATAAGTCATCTTGAATTAGATTTTTCTGATGTTAATAAAGGTGTATACTTTTTACAATTTATTGGTTTAAATACTACATTAGGAAAAACTAGAATCGTAAAGCAATAATTTATCACATATAATGAACAGAACTTTTACATTAACATTATTTCTGTTTTTTACAACTCCTTTTGTTTCACAAGATTTTATTTACAAAGTTGAACCTCCTAGTTGGTGGGTAGGTATGAATTCTTCCACCTTCCAACTTTTAGTACATGGTGAGGATATTTCTAATTATGATGTTAATATTAAAGATGAGAGAGTAAGTCTCAATAAGGTTAATAAAGTTTATAACAATAACTATCTTTTCCTTGATTTAGAAATTATAGAAAATGGATCTGCTTTTGATTTTGATATATTTTTTTCTTACGAAGGTCAAGTAATTAAAAAATACACCTACAGTCTTTTAAAAAAATCTAAAAGAACAAAAGGTAATTATTTCAATTCATCTGACGTAATATATCTTATATCTACAGATCGTTTTTCAAACGGAAATAAAGACAATGACATTGTAGAGTCAATGTATGACAAGAAGTTAAATCGTAGAAAACCTGAAAGTAGACACGGAGGAGATATTAAGGGCATAATAAACCATTTAGATTATTTTTCTGAAATGGGTTTTACAACCCTTTCTATTAATAATATGCTTGAAAGCAATGTTGAGAAACCTTCTTTTGAGGGTAAATTTATAACTGATTTATATAACATAGATCCCAGGTTTGGTACAAATAAATCATATAAAGAGCTGTCAACAAAAGCAAAAGAGAAAGGCATCAAATTAATTAAAGAGGTTGTTCTTAACCACATAAGTGATAAACATTGGTGGATTTCTGATTTGCCTACAGAAGATTGGATTAATAATGAATCGATTTATATTTCATCATCAAATGCAAGAGAAACTCTTTTTGATAAGTATGCTTTTAAAAATGATATTGATGCTTTTACAGATGGATGGGTCAATCAAAAATCACCTGATTTAAACCACTCTAATAAGTATTTAAGCACCTATTTAATTCAAAATTCTTTATGGTGGATTGAGTCTGCCAATTTGAATGGCCTATTTATTAATTCATACTCTTCAATTAGTAGAGATTTTTTATTTAAATGGAATAAATCAATTCAAGAAGAATACCCTGGATTTAGCATTCATGGAGATGATATAGATAATAACAAATCCTCAATAGGTCTTTTTCAAAATTACTCAATTACTAAGGGTAAAGATAAGAAGCAAACACATCGTTTAAATACAAAAATCAAACATAAAATTTCTTCTGTTAGCGATTATTCTTCCTTAAATGATTATCCGCTTCAGAAGGCTATTTTAAACTCTTTTAAAAGCAATGATCTAAATCAAATATATTTAAACCTATCACAAGATTATTTGTATCCAAACCCTAATAATATGGTTGTATTTTTGGATGCCCAAAATAATTCTAGTCACTTCTTAGAATTAATTAATGATTTCCAGCTTTGGAAAATGGCTCATGCTTTTTTGATGGTTTCCAGAGGAATTCCACATATTAATTATGGAACTGAAGTTCTATTGTCTCCAAACTCTGTTCAAATTAGAGATGGAAATATTAGACTTGATTTTCCAGGAGGCTGGGATAGAGACAAAAAAGATGCTTTTAAAGGTTTAAACTTAACAGATCAACAAATTGAAGCAAAAAGTTTTATGAAAAAACTTTTGCAATGGAGAAAAACTTGCTCTACGTTACATTTTGGAAGATTAAAACACTTTTCACCTTCACTCCACAATGATATTTATATCATTTTAAGGTATGATAAAAGAAAAGTGGTTTTAATGGCCATGAATGTGAGTAATGAATCTAAAAAATTTAAACCAGATTATTTTATAAATCAACTTAACCTAAAATTGAATAATAAGGAAGCTGTTAATGTAATTGATGATCATCAATTAGACATTTCAAAGAATATTACAATTGGTTCTAAATCCTTTTTACTAATTGAACTTTATTATTAATACATTTTCATTAATGTTCCCTAATAATTGATGGTTTTATAAGATTATTAAATAATTGTTATTTATTAATTATGTAAAAAATACATATTTACTAAGTGTATATTAAACAATAACATTATATTTGTTTTGATGAGACGGTTACATTATCTAAATATTTCAAGAAATTATTTTTTTTTAGGTACTGATAATTCCATCCTTTCGTCTCTTAATAATTCATTTAAAATTTTAAAATTCCTTCCCGATTTTTTGTTGGGTAATAACAAATACTAGAATTATGATGTTAATTGCAGAAAGTGGTTCAACAAAAACAGACTGGGTATTAGTAGATAAAGAAAATAATTTTCAGCTTTTTAAATCAATTGGTTTTAACCCTTTTTTCCATTCCAGTGAATTTATAAAAGATGAGATCTCAAAAAACGATGAATTTCATCAAATTGCTAAGGATGTTAAAAATGTCTTTTTTTATGGTGCAGGTTGTTCTAGTGAGAAAATGAATAATATTGTTAAAGATGGTTTATCTATGGTCTTCAAACAAGCAACTATTATTATTGATCATGATTTGCTTGCTTGTGCTTTAGCTACTTACAAAGGAGAACCCTCAATATCTTGTATTTTAGGTACAGGTTCTAATTCTTGTTATTTTGATGGAGAAAAATTAAGAGAAGAAGTTCCAGCTATTGCTTATGTTTTAGGTGATGAAGGATCAGGAGCTTATTATGGAAAAAAACTTTTAAAAGATTATTTATACAATCAATTACCGTCTGAAATAAAATCAGATTTAGAAAGTGTCTTTAAAATTTCTAAAGAATCTATTTTTGATAATGTTTATACTAAACCAAATGCTAATGTATATTTAGCTTCATTTATGCGATTTATATCAAGTCATTATCATTCTGAATATGTGGTAAATATGATTAAAAATGGCATGTCCGAATTCCTGAAAATCCATGTTTGTTGTTTTCCAGAGCATAAAACTGTAAAAACGCATTTTATTGGATCAATTAGTAAGATCTTTGAAAGAGAATTAATGTCTGCTGCATCTGAAAATAATGTTATTGTAGGAGATATTATTAGAAAACCAGTAGAAAACTTAGTGAAATATCACATAAGTAAAGTCAAGCAGATGAGTTAAGCTAGCTCTTAATTAATTTTGCAGCCTTTTCCTATTAGAACATAAATCATACTCAAGCAAATTAATTCGTAAATTGCAAGAAATGAGTTTTATTAGATATTTACTAACTTTTATTGTCTTTATTATGGGCTTATCTTTTTCTGCTCAAAAAGTTAAATTCCTTTCAAGAGAGCTAGTTTTTGAGCTTAATGAATTATCTAGTCAAAAATTCAATGTGAATTTTGAGATGAGCGAAATTAATTTTTCAATTATTTCATCAAAAAGTAATTCTTACACTAAAATTAATATTCCATCTTTTTTTAAAAATAATGATCCTGGGTTTCCTGAACTGGTTAAATACAATCAACTTTTTGAAGTTCCTATTAATGGTCAAGTTGAAGTTGAGATAATTTCTAAAAAATCAAGGTTAATTAGTTTAGATAGTATGAATCTTCCAATTCTTATTCCTTCTCAAAGATCAATTTCAAAAGGGGAAGATCCAAATTCAGTTGATTTTCAAAAAAATAATAAAATATATTCTAATGATATTTTTTTCAAATATGATATTGTAAAGGTTGCTAAAACAGGTATTTTTAGAAGGCATCAATTGTCAAGATTAGAGATTTGCCCTTTTGAATATAACCCTGTAAAAAATGAATTAATTGTTTTTTATGATATTGAGTTTGATATACATTTTATAAACAGCTCTTTGTCTGATGAATTTCAATCAAAATTAAATTATAATCAATCTGAATTTTCATCAGTTCTTAATAATAGTATCAATAAAAAATCATCCAATGAAAGAGATTTTATAACTACTTATCCTACTAAATATGTAATTGTTTCAGACCCTTCTTTCCAACAGCAAATTCAACCATTAATTGATTGGAAAACTAAAAAAGGTTTTACTGTAGTTGAAGCTTACACAAACGATCCTCAGGTAGGGAATACAACTACTTCAATCAAATTATATTTATCAAATTTATATAATAATCCATCTAGTGGTAATCCTCCATCATATATACTTTTAGTTGGTGATGTAGCTGAAATTCCATCTTTTAGTGGTCAGTATGGCAATCACGTTTCTGACTTGTATTATGCAGAGTACGATGGAAATGGAGATATATATGCAGATGTTTATTATGGTCGTTTTTCTTCTTCGGATCCATTGGAAATACAAAACATGGTTAATAAATCTATAAATTATGAACAATATAGTTTTCAAGATCCCTCTTTTCTTTCTGATGTTGTTATGATTTCTGGTGTGGATGCTACAATGGCACCAACTTATGGTAATGGGCAAATAAACTATGCCAATCAATACTATACAAACCTTTCAAATGGGATTAATTCTAAAACTTTTTTATTTCCTGCTTCAGGAAATTCTTCTTCTCAAATTCTACAAGAAATAAACAATGGTTGCTCTTTTGCTAATTATACAGCTCATGGATATGGACAAGGCTGGGCAGATCCAGCTTTTACATGTACAGACGTACATTCAATGACTAATATTGGTAAACCTGCAATGATGATTGGTAATTGCTGTTTGTCAAATAAATTTGATGATCCTGAATGTTTTGGTGAAGCGCTACTAAGAGTTGATAATAAAGGAGCTATTGGCTATATAGGAGGTTCTAACAATACCTACTGGAATGAGGATTTTTGGTGGGCTGTAGGAGCTGGCACAATCTCAGCTAACCCAATTTATGATTCTAGTAGTTTAGGTTTTTATGATAAATTGTTTCATTCTAACGGAGAAAGCCCAATTGATTGGTATACAACAAATGCTCAAATTATGATGGCAGGAAATTTAGCAGTTACTCAGGCTGGTGGTGCAGATGATTATTACTGTGAAATTTATCATTTAATGGGTGATCCATCTTTAACAACCTATTTTGGTGTGCCAAGCCCTTTAGTTGTTCAACATGATCAAATAATTCCTTTTGGAATGCCTTCAGTTGATGTTATTACTGAGGAAGGTTCTTATGTTGCTCTTACACAAAATGGAGTAATCATTGATGCTGGTTTAGTTTCTAATAATGGTGTTTTAAATTTAGATATTTCATCAATTGTATCTTTAGATTCCTTAAAAGTTGTGGTAAGTAAGCAAAATAAAATTCCTTATTTTGGAGACATCCAAATTATTTCACCAAATGGTGTTTTTCTTTCCAATTCAAATAATAGTTTTATTGATGTTATTGGTAATTTAGATGGAGCAATTGATTTTAATGAGGTCATAGAAGTTGATGCAACCATTAAAAATTATGGCAACTTAACTGCAAATGGTGTTTATGCAAACATAACTTGTAACAATAATCATATTAACCTTATTAAGGATTCTTCTAACTGGGGAACTCTTACAGCTGGTTCTAGTTTATTAATTAATGGTGCTTTTAAGTTTGAGATAGACGGTTCAGTTCCTGATCAAGAAGTAGTACAGTTCCAATTAGAGATTTTTGATCAACAATCAAATTCCTGGATTTCTTATTTTCAAATTCAAATTAATTCTCCCAATTCTATTTTAAATGATGTTTTAATTTTAGATGATCAAAATGGGAATAATAACAACAGACTTGATCCAGGAGAAACTTTGCAATTAAAACTTCCTACTCAAAATCTTGGCCATACAAATCATCTGCAGTTAACGGGAGGTCTCACTTGCAATTCATCTGCAGTTCAATTTTTAACAAATAATTTTAATTTAGGTGCTTTAGCAGTGGGTCAAGAAGTAAATGCAGTGTTTGATATTTCTATTGACTCTTCTTTTGTCCCAGGAAATATGGTTTCCTTTACTTATAATTTAACCGATGGAGATTATACTGTTCAATACGAATTTGAACTAATAGTTGGTTTAGTAATTGAAGATTTCCATAATGGAAATATTTCTACTAATGGATGGACTAATAATTCCTTATTCCCTTGGGTCATAGACTCATTATTTTATCACAATGACAACTATTCTTTTAAATCTAGTAATTCTAATGCTGACCAAACTGAATCTATTTTAGAACTTCAATTGTATGTGACTGTTCCGTCTGACATTAGTTTTATGAAAAAAGTTTCTTCAGAAGAAAGTTATGATTATTTAAGATTTTCAATTGACAATCTTGAAATAGATTCATGGAGTGGAGAAGATGATTGGTCTTATAATGTTTATAATATTGATACTGGATACCATAATTTCAAATGGATATATGAGAAAGATTTTAGTGTAAGTGATGGTTTAGACGCTGCTTGGATTGACGAAGTGGTATTTCCAATTTCTCAAGAAACTAACGTTTCTATTGGAGAATTAGAAAATTTCAATTTACATGTTTATCCAAATCCAGCAAATTCAATTTTATATATAAACACTAACAGTATCTCTATTGATAATGTTGTTTTACATGATCTTTATGGAAGGTCATTAATTAAAAATGTTGATTTAATTACTAAGAACGATAATATCGAAATTAGTACAAGAAAACTTAGTTCAGGAATATATCTATTTCAGTTTTTAACTGATAAGGGAGTATTTACTGAAAGGGTAGTGATAAACAAATAATCTATTTAGTCCTTCTTTTCAATTTTATTTCCTGTATTTAAAAATACAGCTATTTGAAGTCTATTTAAATCTAAGCTTCCAGCTCTATGTCTCAAATAGCCTGCTTGTATATTCATTTTTTTATTGACTTGAAAACCCAAAGCACCGAAAAGTCTATTTTGATCAAAAGGAGTGTTGGAAAGATTAAGGAAAATTTCATCATAAATTGAAAGAAATAAAGGAAAGTCCTTGTTATTAGAAAAAGGTATTTTTAAGGAAATCATATATCTTGCCCTGTTTTTATAGGAAAATGTAGGTTCAGATATTGTTGTGTTATTACTTATTTGAATAACATCTACCTTTTTTATCCACCTTTGTTCTAGTCTGTATCGATGTCTAATACTTATATTACCTACCTTATTTCTTAATATAAACTGTTGCCAAATTCTATTTTCGGTTTCTAGCTCATCGTTCCATCCTTCAAATATTTCTTTTTGTGTTGGTATATATGCATATCCAGCAGTTACCATTGAATGATCATCAATTTTATAGTTTAATCCAACTCTTGGTAGTAATTGATTGAAATTATCAACTACTTCATAGTTTCTTAATTGAGTTTCGTAATGAATACTTAATTTTTCATTTAATTGGTGAGTCCCAAAATACATTAACCAACTTCCAAGATATTTCTCGGGGTTTTGTGTGTAGCTTATGTTTATTAATAAAAGAAATATTATTGAAATTATTATCCTATTTTTCATAGTTGATTTGTTAGTTTATCCATTTTCCATTAATCATACTTTTTTCAATATGATTCTGACCAAAAGAGTAGGGCATATATCCGAAAGAACTAATGTCTGATGTGATGTTAATATTAGCTAATTTACCTTTGGTTATGGAACCAGTTTTTTCAGCTATCTCCATTGCAGCAGCTCCATTAATAGTACTTGCATTAAAAGCAGCTTCTGGTGAAATTTTCATTTTTATGCATGCTAAAGCATTTACTAAGTTCATGTTTCCGTTTGGTGATGATCCTGGGTTATAATCTGTTGCTAAAGCAAATGGTATGTTATTGTTTATCAATTCTTTTGCAGGTCCAAATGGGATGTCAATAAAGAAAGAACAGGAGGGAAGTAGTGTTGCAATAGTAGAAGTATTTACAAGTGATTTAAAATCTTTTTCATTCATAACTTCTAAATGATCTACAGAGACAGCATCCCATTTAATTGCTTTTTGAATACCACCAATACTAGTAAATTGATTGACATGTACTTTTGGTTTTAAATTATATTTGGAACCAGCTTCAAGTATTTTTTCCATATCATCTACTGTAAAGTAGTTAGTTTCACAAAAAATGTCAATGTAATCAGCAAGATTCTCTTCTTTTATATTTGGAAGCATTTCATTAATTATCAAATCTAGATATTCTACTTTATTTTTTTTGTACCTTAAGGGCAAAGCGTGAGCTCCAAGAAAAGTAGCTTTGATAGGCAAAGAAAAGTCTTCTTTTAATTGCTTTATTACACGTAACATTTTCAATTCACCTTCAATGCTTAATCCATAACCGCTCTTAATTTCAATGGCACCAGTTCCCATTTTCATTACATCCTCTAATCTTTTTCTTGCAGAATTATAAAGATCTTTTTCTGATGTTGATTCTAATAGTTTGGCTGAATTGAGAATGCCCCCTCCTCTAGAAGCAATTTCCTCATAGCTTAATCCATTAATTCGATCAATAAATTCTTTTTCTCTTGTGCCTGCAAATACCAAATGGGTGTGAGAATCATTCCAAGATGGAAGAACAATTCTATTTTGAACATCATAAACGGAATCATCTGATTTAAGTTTTAAATCCTTCATTTCCCCAAAATCTTTTATTAATCCATCCTCGATTTTTAAGAATGAATTATCAATTTTAGACACCTTATTCATCAATAAACCACTAATTTTTGAGGTTGATTTTGGTAAAACCCCTACAAGTTGTTTGATATTAATTAATGTAATAGAAGATTTATTCATTTTCAATTTTTTTTAAACTCCATGCTTCTGGTCGATCACAAAAATATGATTTTGTTTTTTTCCAGATGGACTTAAATATTTTATGTAGTTAGTGGTGACAACTCCGTTTCCAGAACTTGAACTAGCTAGCTGATCCCATTCATTACCGTCCCAATGCATGATATGTCTTTCTGAACCAGAGGGTGTATAAATTAGTCCTGAAAACTGAAGAAACTTCAATTTTGCATCAATACTATTATCTCTATCAATTTCATAATAATAAACATTATTGACGTGAGCAGCATCAGCAGCTGAATTTATTGGAGAACCGGTTCCACTTGTACCCCATCCCCAGTTTAAAACTCCTCCATTATAAGGAGAACCATTTTTATAGATCACTGTATATGTTTCAGTTCCTGTATTCTCTGGCAAAATCCCTACTTCTCTAAGATCTCCATCAACTCCAACTGGAATTATACATTCCGCAGCAGATCCTGAAGTAGCATTAATAAATTTAACAGTTACATCAGCAGTTGAGCTAGAACGTCTTATTAATCTACTGTCACTGTAACCTGTAGGAGTCTTTTTAATTGATAAGATATGTCCAGCAGTAATAAGGTCATAATCTTCTGAGAAAATTAAATCATCACTTACAGTTGTATTTCCCTCCAGTGTTTTAGGCCCACCTGAAAATTCTAAATCTTCATAAGCTGCATTTTTTGCCGAGGCTGCAACTATTGTTTGAGCACCACCATTATAGTGTACTTTACTCCCTGAGGCAGATGTAAAAGCACCTAAACTTGTAACATTGCCCGCTAATTCAAGAGTACCTGCACCAGTAAAAGTCACTGCACCACCTGTAGCATCAAAATTTCCATCAATATCAACTGTTGATAAAGCTTGCATGGAGAGTGTGCCATTAATATCTGTTGTTCCACTAACTTCTAATTCAAAACCGCCTACTGTGACAGTAGCTCCATTATCTATTGTTAAGTTTCCTAAATCAGCGGTTGTTTCATCTACAGTAATATTGTGAGAAATTTGGATATTTTGAGCACCAGTTGGCTTTGAGCCTGTTCCCCAACTTGAACCAGAAGACCAATTCCCTGCTTGAACTGAAACATTTGTGGTGGTTACAGTAACAGCATAAGTTGCAGTTGCATCAGAACAAGGTGATGCTGTTTTAGTGTAAGTGATGGTAGCACTTCCAGCATCTTCTCCTGTTACTAAACCAGATGAGGAATTGACTTTTGCAATTAATGTATTACTTGAAGACCAAGATCCACCGCTATCTCCGTTAGAAGATAACTGAGCAGTACCACCAATACCCATAGAATTAGTTCCTGAAATTGAGCCCGCATTTGGGACAGCTATGACAGTAACTACTACATCATCCGTATTGGAAAATCCATTGCCATCTGTTGCAGTTACTGTATAGGTCGTTGTACTTGTGTGACTCGCTGTTGGGTTTGATACATTCGTAGCACTTAACCCAGTTGATGGACTCCATGAATAACTCACTCCTCCACTCGCACTTAAAGAACTACTTAAGCCTGTACAATGTGCTACATCACTCCCAGCATTGGCTGATGTATTTGCATTTACTGTAACCACTATATCATCAGTATCTGTACATCCATTTCCATCCGTTGCAGTTAATGTATAAGTCGTTGTACTTGTGTGACTCGCTGTTGGGTTTGATACATTCGTAGCACTTAACCCAGTTGATGGACTCCATGAATAACTCACTCCTCCACTTGCACTTAAAGAACTACTTAAACCTGTACAATGTGCTACATCACTTCCAGCATTGGCTGATGGAAGTGCGTTAACAGTAAATGTTTGGTTTGCAGAACTTGTGCATGCACCGTTTTGTATAGTATATGTGACTGTTACATTTTCGTTAGAACCTATATTTCCAGTAGAATATGTATCACTTGATATTGAACCACTACCATTATGAGACCAATTACCACCACTAGAACTTGTAGTTAATGATTTGGTACTTGTTTCACATATTGCTGATGTATTTGTAGTATTTACAGCATTAGCTACACCGTTATTAACAGTAAATGTTACATCTGCTGTGCTAGAACATGCACCATTGCTAATCGTATAAGTTACTGTTACATTTTCATCTGCGCTTATATTCCCAGTTAAATAATCAGTTCCACTTATAGTGCCATTTCCGTTCTCGCTCCATGAACCTCCACTTGAACTTGTAGTTAAAGACTTAGTTGATCCTTCACAAATTGCAGAATTGTTTGTAGAATTATTTGCTGAAGCTACTCCATTATTAACTGTGAAAGTAACATCTGCTGTGCTAGCTGTACAGACACTATTTGTACTATTTAATGTATAGGTAACCGTAACATTTTCATTTCCACTTATACTTCCAGTAGAATAATCAGTTCCACTTATAATCCCAGTTCCGTTCTCGCTCCAAGATCCACCACTTGAACTTGTAATTAAAGACTTAGTTGATCCTTCACAAATTGCAGAGCTATTAGTGCTATTATTTGCGGTTGCGCTATTGTCAACAGCAAAAGTAACATCAGCTGTACTTGCAGTACATAAACTGTTTGTACTGTTTATGGTATAAGTAACAGTTACATTCTCATCGGAGACAATACTTCCGGCTAAATAATCAGTTCCACTTATGCTTCCACTTCCATTCTCACTCCAAGACCCTCCACTTGAACTTGTTGTTAATGACTTGGTTGACCCTTCACAAATTGCAGAGCTATTGGTAGTATTATTTGCAGTTGCTGGGTTATTGTCAATAAAACTATTGTCAAAGGTAACTCTTTTAGTAGTAGCTCCAGATGAGGTACAGGAAATTTCAGAATCTATATTTGTTACATCGCTACTAAGACTACCAACAGATTTTAATCTAACATAAATTAAAGTTGAACTTACATCACCGCCTACTTGAGTTAAATTTATAGAGTTGGAATAACCTGATCCAGATGAAGTTGATATTTCTACATATGTATTGTTATCAACATTAACAACAATATTAGCAGTTAAGTCAGATCCATCTACAGTGAAAGTTCTTGAAGATGAAGCTGTAGATTCACATGTTGACAAAGCACTTAGTGAAGATGTACTGATGTTTATTGTTTGTGAAAATAAGTTGAGATTAAAAAAAATTAAGGAAATTAAAATAGTGAAAATCCTTAAATAACTCGGAGTGAAATAATATTTGTTCATGATATAATTAAAAACACACAAAAGTGCTCTTTTTTTTGTAATTACATTGTTGTAAATATCACATAGTTATTAACAATTTATATTAGTAATATTGAAAAAATAAAAATTAATTGTATGCTTACAAATAATCTTTTTTTGAGTGTTTTGAAAACCTTGATTAATACAAAAAAATCCTTAGTATAAAAAGAAAAAAATTAGAATGAACAATTTCTAATATAAAACTAACATTTCAAAGGTTCTATCTATTTCTATTAAATAAATTAGGGCAATATAAAAATTTAATTAAATTCTTTTAATTACGCATCCATTTTAAGTTTTAAAGTATATTGTGACTATGGCTAACAAAAATAAAAAATATAAAAATATTGATTTTTCAAAAACAACTATAACAGAGCTTATGATCCCCTCCTATGCCAACTTTTCAGGAAAAATACATGGAGGAATATTATTATCACTAATGGATAAAGTAGCTTTTGCTTGTGCTGCCAAACACAGTGGAAGTTACTGTGTAACTGTCTCTGTTGAAGGTGTAGAATTTATCCAACCAGTTGAAGTAGGAGAATTGGTTTCTCTAAATGCTACTGTAAATTATGTTGGGAAATCATCTATGATTATTGGGATACACATTGATTCAATGAATCCTAAAACTGGTGTTAATAAGCATACCAATACTTGTTATTTTACCATGGTTGCAAAAACAGACGATGGTAAAGTTCACAAAGTTCCTGGATTAATACTTGAAACGCAAGAGGAAATAAAAAGATTTGCAGAAGGAAAAGCCATTAAGAAAATGAGCAAAAGAAAGAGAGAGTTACTTAACAAAGGAATTGAACATTACAGTGAAAAAAACCTTCTTAATAATTGCGACGGTGAAAGATGTGAAATAAATTTTGACATCAAGTAATAAGTTTTCTTACTGTAGAGTGGGAAAATCTAATACTAGCTAACTATATTGTTAATCCAAAGCTTAAAAAAGTTATATTTCTGGAAAGACTCAACTTGAATTATTGGACAATAGATGTTAAATTTCTATACTTTGATTTATTTTTTTCAAATACTAAAACGCTAGTTATTATGGTGCCTTTTTATAGTAATTTTGAGGCAGTTAATTTACGTTTTTATAAAAAAATTTATTGTATAATTGCCGAAAAAATAAAATGAAAAAAATCAACATACTCAATATTTCACTTATTGCACTTTTAGCCATTTCAATTTTTTCTTGTAAGAAAAAAGGTTGTATGGATGTCAATGCAGTAAATTATAATGCTGAAGCTAAAAAAGATGATGCAAGTTGTACATATTATACAAGTGCCATTATCAAATCTGTAACTATCACTTATCCTGAAATGGATGGAAGCTATTCTTGGGATAGTGATTTAACAATTGACTCATTACCTGATCTGGTTCTGCATGCTTTGATTTATGATTGGGACACTTCTGTTGATGACACAATATATGTATCTGACACAATAAATAACGGATCATCTCCTTATACTTTTAATACAAATATTACAGTTTCTTCAGACAACTTATCAGAATCTATTGATTTTGAACTTAATGATTATGATGCTGACTGGGGATGGAATAATTATATGGGTTCAACTTCCATATATCTTGACGAGTACACTCCTTTTTCTACAATGTTATTTTCATCATACACAGGAGAATCATATCCAACTTCTATATCAAAAACTTCTTTTGCAGGAATTGAATTCACTTATACCATTGAATGGAAGGAATAAGTTTTTCTAATAAGCAGATTTAACTAAAAGCACATCATAAGATGTGCTTTTTTTATAATAATCAATAGTAGATGAATTTAAAATAATTGTAACATTGTAAAAATACTGAAAATGAAGAAAAACAAAATACTCACATATATTTTTATTGGAATATTGTCAATAGCAACAGCTTCTTGCAGCAAAAAAGGGTGTACAGATAGTGCTTCTAACAACTACGATTCTAAAGCGAAAAAAGATGATGGATCTTGTGCAGGTTGCACAGACCCAAATTCACTTAATTACAATGCAAATGCTCAAACGGATGATGGCAGCTGTACTTATTACACAAGTGCTAATATCAAATCTATAACTGTTTCCTATCCTGCTATGGATGGAATTTATTCTTGGGATGATGAATTAACAATTGACTCTTTACCAGATTTACATATTGTTACTACTATTTTAGATTGGGATACTTTTGAATATGATACTATATTCAACTCTGACACAATAAATAATGCCTCATCGCCATACACTATTAATAGTAACCTTACAATTACAGAAAATAACTTTTCAGAATCTATCGATTTTGAACTTTATGACTTTGATGCAAGTTCATTTAACAGTGGTTCTGGGTATAGTAACTATATGGGGGCAACTTATATTACTTTAGATGATTATACTGCAAACCCATCAAATATTTTTTCATCATACTCAGGTGATCCATATCCAACTTCCATAACAAAAACTTCTTTTGGAGATATTGAATTCACTTATACCATTGAATGGGCGCAATAAGTTTTTTCTTATAAACAGATTTAACTAAAAGCACATCATAAGATGTGCTTTTTTTATTACAAAATTTAACAAAATAATTTAATTTCTAGTTTTTTATTAAATTGAACAATCTTATTATCTAAATTTAAATACCTAGGAGCTTTTATCAGCCCAATTCTTGTCCTTTTATCTTTTAATCTAAATGGAGCCTATTCATTTTTAGCTCTTATTGTTTTGTATTTATTAATTCCAATCCTTGAACATTTACTTCCTCTTAATTCTTATAACCTATCAAAAACTGAAAAAGAGTTAGCCAAAAATGATCTTTTTTACAATTGGATATTATACCTACTAGTTCCTCTTCAACTAGTTGTTGTATATGTTTTTCTTACCACTATTTCAAATACCACTATTTCAACAGTTGAGCTTATAGCCTACTCTCTTTCAATGGGAACAATTCTTGGGGTTAATGGAATTAATGGAGGGCATGAATTAGGTCATAAAACTCAAGAGCCAATAAAACTGTTTTTAGCTCATGTTTTATTAATGACAAGCCTTCAAAATCATTTCATGACCTACCACAACAGTGGACATCATAAAGATGTAGCTACCCCGAAAGATTTAACAACTGCCAAACAAGGTCAAAACTTTTATTCTTTTGCAATAAGATCACAAATTGGTGGCTATTTTAAAACTTGGAGACTTGAAAGTAATAGACTAAAGTTAAAAAACAAAAGCAAATGGCTAAACCCTATGATTGTTAATACTCTTATACCTTGGGGTTTTCAGTTTTTTATTTTCTATTTTTTCGGATGGTATGTATGGTTTTTTTACTTTTTGGCGAGTGTTTTTGGAATATCTATTTTAGAGTCTCAAAATTATTTTTCTCATTATGGCTTAAAAAGAAAATTAAACCAAGATGGAACTTTCGAAAGGGTTAAAGCTCATCATTCTTGGAATTCTGACCATTTAATTGGAAGAATTTTACTATTTGAACTCTCTAGACACTCAGATCACCATTTTAACGGGGCAAAGCCTTATCAAACTCTAGAGTCTAAAGAAGATAGCCCTATGTTACCTTTTGGTTATCCAGCAATGTTAATATTGGGATACTTCCCATTTATTTTTAAACCTATAATGGCCAGGCAATTGGCTAAATATGAATCAGATCAATGAAAACTTAAGCAGTTTGTAACAACGCTGCTTTTTGTTCTTTCACCTTAGGGCTTGAAATATATTCATCAAAAGTCATAAGCTTATCTAAACAACCATTAGGAGTGATTTCAATAATTCTGTTGGCCACAGTTTGTGTAAAGTGATGATCATGACAGGTAAATACAACTGTCCCTGGAAAATTAATCAATGCATTATTAAAAGCCTGTATAGATTCTAAATCTAAATGATTGGTTGGTTCGTCTAGCATAATAAAGTTACCACCCTTTAACATCATTCTAGAAATCATACACCTTACTTTCTCTCCACCTGAAAGGACATCAGCCATTTTGAAGGTCTCTTCTCCAGAAAATAACATTTTTCCTAAAAATCCTCTTATGTAGACTTCATCCTTATTGGCAGAGAACTGTCTTAACCAATCAATTAAAGATTGTTTTTCTTTAAAAAACTCTTCATTTTCATTTGGTAAATAACCTGTAGTTATAGTTTGTCCAAATTTATAATCTCCATTGTCTGGTTCACTTAAACCATTTAAGATTTCATAGAGAGCAGTTGTAGCCAAATCATTTTTACTTATTAAAGCTATTTTATCTCCTCTAGAAACATTTAAATCTAAATTGCTAAACAACAATTCTCCATCCAATGACTTACTCATATTGTTAACATGTAAAATTTGATCACCAGCAGCTCTTTCAGAATCAAGAATTATGGCAGGATACTTTCTGCTTGATGGTTCTATATCATCTAAATTTATTTTTTCTAATAACTTTTTTCTACTTGTAGCCTGTTTTGACTTGGAGGCATTTGCACTAAACCTAGAAACGAACTCCTGAAGTTCTTTTTTCTTTTCTTCTGCTTTTTTATTTGCATTATTTCTTTGCCTTAAAGCCAACTGGCTACTCTCATACCAGAAAGTATAATTACCAGTGTACATTTTCACTTTTTTGAAATCAATGTCAACAATGTGAGTACAAACTGTATCTAAAAAATGTCTGTCGTGAGAAACAACTATTACTGTATTTTTAAAATTAAGCAGGAAATCTTCCAACCAAGTAACTGTCTGAATATCAAGATCATTAGTTGGCTCATCTAAGATTAGAAAATCTGGATTTCCAAAAATAGCTTGCGCCAATAAAACTCTTACTTTTTGATTTCCATTAAGTTCGTTCATTGGCTTTTCATGTGATACCACACCAATTCCTAAACCAGAAAGTAAAGCAGCTGCATCTGGTTCTGCATTCCAACCATCCATTTCTGCAAATTTCTCTTCTAAATCTGCTGCCTTCAAACCATCTGCATCAGTAAAGTCTGTTTTAGCATAGATTGCATCTTTTTCTTGCATCACTTTCCACAATTCATTGTGGCCCATCATCACAGTATCAATAACTCTAAAATCATCATATTCAAAATGATTTTGTTTAAGTACAGCCATTCTTTTGCCAGGTTCTAATGCTATATTCCCTTTATTAGCATCAATTTCACCAGAAAGAATTTTCAGAAAAGTTGATTTTCCAGCTCCATTGGCTCCAATTACTCCGTAGCAATTGTCACCATTAAACTTAATATTCACTTCATCAAAAAGAACTCTTTTCCCATATTGTAGGGTAATATTATTTGCTGACAACATAATTAAAATTATTAAGGCGGCAAATATAGCAGATTAATCGCTGATTATCACTACAATAATTAATCATATTATCCACTAAAAATTATTTTTTAATGAACCTAATAAATAGTATCTAAACTAAAATTATAGTTTGGCATTCAATAGATTAATCTATAGCCTTAGTTTTATAAAACAAAGCAGATCAAGAAGGCCAAACAAATTTGAGAATAAAGATTGAAAATAATTTAATTATCATCAAAAAGCACTCTTAAATCTCTGGAAAAACTGACTAATCTATTTTGTCTTTATCTGACTGTTTTTGACTACTGGAGTTCTCTTCAATTTGTTTCTTTGTTGAATAAAATATATTCCAAATTGTTAAACCCATATAAACCGCAAAAATTAAGCCCCCTACTATGAAAAATTGTAAATTCATGTTGTTCTCCTTTGTCTAATTGCTATGGCAAATAATAATATTGTTCCTGGCCAATGAGCTGAGTATTGTGCTTCTTCAGTCATTCCCATTAAGCCGTATCCAACTGAGTATAATAAACAAATAAATGCCAATATAATTGGATACCATTTTAAAATAACGCTTTTCATTTTTATAGATTTTGTTTTCTTAAATATAACGAAATTCAATTTGGACTCCAAAATAAAACAGTCATCAATAAAATTAAATGTCTAAACAAAAAAAAGTGCTATTAAGAAAAGGCGGTGACTAGTCTATTGAAAGTCATAATTATTATGATAAGTTATTTCAAGACTATAGAAAAATTAAGATTTCTTAAACTTTTATTTTAGTTAGAATAGATCTATTTCCGGAGCATATTCTTTGCAACTCGTCGTTGCTTAATCAACCTTTGTATTGTATCCTGTCTTTCCATTTTAACAGACATTCTCTTAGGTAATTTTTTTCTCATTATTAACTTATATAAGTTGCTTAGGAATTTAACACCTTAGGTATTTTAAAATAAAAAGGCCTCAAAAGAGAGGCCTTAAGTTCAGTCGGGGTGGCAAGATTCGAACTTGCGACCTCCTGCTCCCAAAGCAGGCGCGATGACCGGGCTACGCTACACCCCGAACTTTTCTGAGTGCAAAAGAAACAATTAATATATGATTTGCAAAATAAAAGCACAATTAATTTCATTCTATTTATTCAAGAAATGTATATTTGTCGCTCTTTACACAGAGAGGTGGCCGAGTGGCTTAAGGCGCACGCTTGGAAAGCGTGTTAACACGAAAGTGTTACGAGGGTTCGAATCCCTCTCTCTCTGCTTCTTTAACAATTTATAGTTTTCACCAAATGAAAACCATATCAAAAATTATTTTTATCACATTTTAGATTATATTTAAAAGATCAATAAATCTTTTACTTCTTCATACATAACATCTAAATTGAATCACAACTCTAATTTATTATTAACAATCCATATTAAAATATGGGTATTAATCTTTCTTTTCTTAAGTCAACAAAGTATAAACTCTCAAGTTATAAAGCTTAAATATGAAGAATTCATACTCACAAATACTACTTTAAATTTCACTCAACAAAAGGTTGACTCAAATGATGTAGTCGATGGTAGGTACTACAAATTAGTGCATTTTAAAAAAATACCTACACAGGAAATAAAAGAGGATTTAATAAACGAAAACATAAAGTTTGTAAGCTTCCTCCCTGAAAATACTTACATAGCATCAATACCACAAAATTTTAAAAAAGCTAAACTTTTTAAGTATGATATTTCACATGTTCAAAGAATCCCTTCAAAAGTAAAGTATGACCCAAAAATTTTTGAATCTCCATTACCTGAGTGGGCATTTAAAAATGAGAATATAAACATTGCCATTACTTTAATGAAAGATGCAGATATTGGTCATATTCTTAATTTTTTAAAAAATAAACAATCAACAATCTTGGAAATAAACGAACCAGTTAAAATAATCAGGGCTGCATTTCCCAGATCATCATTAATGGATTTAATTAAAATTCCAACAGTGAATTATGTTTCATTAATTTCTGAACCTGGAGAACCTGAAGATCTTTTTGGAAGATGCTTACATCGATCAAACACTATAAACACTCACTACAATGAGGGAAGACATTTTGATGGTGAAGGAGTTAGTATTGGTGTTAATGACGATGGTTATGTTGGTCCGCATATTGATTTCCAGGGAAGAACAGAACAAAGAACTGTAGAAAATGATTTGACAGGTGACCACGGAGATATGGTTGCTGGGATTTTAGCTGGAGCTGGAAATTTAAATCCAAAATATGAAGGTATGGCAAAAGGGGCGAAAATTCATGTTCGACAATACAGCTCTTCATTGCCAGGGTCTGTTCAACTTCATAACGATAGTGGGGTTATGCTATTCTCTTCTTCATATGGAAATGGATGTAACGGAGGATACACCTCTTTATGTAGACAAGTAGATCAAGAAATTAGACTTAACCCTTCACTAATCCAAGTATTTTCTTGTGGAAACTCTGGGAATCAAAATTGTGGTTATGGAGCTGGAGCTGGGTGGGGTAATATTACCGGGGGACATAAACAAGGTAAAAATGTAATTGCAACAGCTAATCTAAATTATAATGGTTCATTAGTAACAAGTAGCAGTAGAGGACCTGCAACAGATGGTCGAATAAAACCAGATTTAGCTGCTCATGGTAATGGACAAATATCAACGGACCCAAACAATACATATGGTGCTGGAAGCGGAACATCAGCTGCAGCTCCTGGCATTTCTGGAGTATTAGCACAACTTTACCAGGCTTTTAGATCACTAAATAATGGAACTGACCCAACCTCAAGTCTGCTTAAAGCCTGTATGTTGAACACAGCTGAAGATTATGGAAATACTGGACCAGACTTTAGCTATGGCTGGGGAAGAGTAAATGCTTACAGAGCTGTAAAAGTATTAGAAGAAAAAAGATATATTGATACTGTTATTACACAAGGAAATTTACAAAATTTTAATATTGATATTCCAAGCGGAGTTAAAGAAGCAAGAATAATGATATATTGGTTGGATTATGAAGGTAATCCGTCATCATCAAAAGCGCTTGTAAATGACTTAGATCTTACCATTTCAAATAGTTCTAATGTTTTTTATCCTTGGGTATTAAACCCAACAGCTAACGCATCATTAATTAGTGCTCCAGCAACTACAGGAACAGATCATTTAAATAATATGGAGCAAGTTACTTTATTCGAGCCCTCTTCAGGTATATACACAATAAATGTTGAAGGCTACAGCATTCCTCAGGGCCCTCAAAAGTACCATATTGTATATGAATTTTTAAAAGACGAAATAACTGTCACTTATCCAATTGGAGGTGAAGGCATTTTACCAAATAAAACAGAATACATTAATTGGGATGCAATTGGAGATGATGGTTTATTCAATATTGAATATTCTATTGACAGCGGTGCTTCCTGGGAAAACATTGGAAGTGTTGGTGGTCAAATTAGGATGAAAAACTGGTATGTTCCAAGCGAATTTAGTTCTGATGGAATTGTAAGAGTTACTAGACAAAACATTTCAGACATATCAGACCATACTTTTGCCATAATTGACGACCCCAATAACATTAAAGTTGACTCTGTATGCTTTTGTAATGTTTCTGTAAGTTGGGACAGTGTACCTGGAGCTGCAGCTTATGAAGTGTTGGTTCTTGGAGAAAAATATATGGATTCAATTGGAACAACTACTAACAATTATTTTAGCATTCCTGTTGATTCACCTTCTGGAGGCTTTTGGTATACCGTACGTGCCATAACAAATAAAGGTTGTAAAGGACAAAGAGCAATCGCTCAGTACTATGATGGAAGTGGACAAGTAAGCTGTTCTATTAATGCTGATTTTCAAACCACTATTAATAAAATTTGTATTGGAGAGGCTGTAGAAATTGAAGACCTATCTTCAGGCTGTCCTTCAAATTGGGAATGGAGTTTTTTGCCCAATAATCCAACTTTCTTAAATGGCACAAATAATTTTTCTAAAAATCCATTAATCAGTTTCAATGAAACTGGGAGTTATACAATAACTTTAACCTCATCAAATTCTTTCGGTTCGCAATCAGTTACCAAAACTAATTTTGTAAATATTATTGGTGAAAAAGATATTGAGATTACAGAAGATTTCGAATCAAATAATTTTCCCCCATCAGATTGGAGACTGCAAAATATTGATCAAGACATAACGTGGAAAGATACAATGGTTATTGGTATTAATGGGGAATTTAACAATGTCATGATGATAGACAATATTAACAATGAAATTGGCAATTATGATAGATTAATTAGCTTCCCATTAAAGCTAAGCAATAATCTTTCTAACCCTTATTTGTTTTTTGACATTTCTTATTCTGACATTAAAAACTTTAATGATGAGTTAACTATTGAAATCTCTGAAGATTGTGGCAAAAATTTCATTGATACTGTTTATTATAAGAACGGATCAAATCTTTCCACAAATTCAAACTCAACACTACCATGGTTACCTACCCAATCAAGTCACTGGAGAAGAGAATCAATTTCACTATACAAACATAAAGGAAAAGTAGTAAGCTTAGGTTTCACTAATAAAAGCGGAGAAGGAAATAATATATTTATTGACAATATTAATGTTAAAGATTTAGTATCTGAAGAGTATGACCCTTTAAGTTTCTTACTATTTCCAAATCCAAATTATGGGACATTCACTATTCAAATGGAAAACTTTGATCTAGAAAAAATAAATATTAAGATTGTTGATGCAACCGGCAAATTAATAAAAGAGGATAACATTAACTTTAAAAGTAATTCCTCTAAAACTATTGAATTTAAAAGCAATTTGCTTGCAAAAGGATATTATTTTATAGAGATAAGTGATGGGGAAAAATCTAAGTTAAAGTCTTTTATTATTATTTAATTACCTATCTAACTAGCGTAATATTTCCCTTATAAATAGTCTTTTTTGTTTCAAAAGATTCCTCAATTATAATTTTGTAAACATATACTCCCTGTGGACAAATATTTTGATCTATTCCAAAACCATCCCAACCCAAATTAATTTCTGAAGATTCAAAAACTTTATTGCCCCATCTATTATAAATAAACATTTGATAAGAGATTGTAGAATTACTGTTAATATAAGGGGAAAAAACATCATTTTTACCATCATCATTTGGTGAAAAAGCATTTGGGGCATATAGATAGTTTTTATTTTCTATCGTTATACTTTTACATATTGAATCAACACATCCGGTTAAATTAGTTGAAATATGTAAACATGTTTGTAAAGTATCCAATCCATCTACATTGTAAAGAACTGGCCCGATATTCGGATCAGAGAATTGTAATATTTCATTATTTCCTATATTAACTTCCCAATTGTAAATAGTTGCATCATTTGAAGATAAATCTATAAAATCTACATAAGGACTTAAGGTTGAAATACTGGTTGGGTTAAAACTAAAATCTGCAATAGGATAATCTGTAACTTCAATTAAAGAATGGTAACTTATTGTATTTACACAATTACTATTTACATTGATCAATGAAAGAGACACATCGTATAGACCAACAGTATTATAAATATGAGAAACTGTATCCAAATTAAAGGACGAATAACCGTCTCCAAAATCCCAAGTGGCAGAATACCCAGTGTCAGGGTTAATCTCACTAAATAAAACTTCAAGTGGATAACAACCTGTATTTATTGAATAATCAAAATCAGGATCTGGTAAGGGGTTTACAAAAATATTAACTGAGACCGAATCATTTGGAGTAGTGCAATTATCATTAACAACCAAAGTGTAATTAGTTGGTTGAACAGGCACTAATGTTTGTTGGGCATTATTACTTAATCCATTTGACCAATTAAAGTTATAGCCCTGTCCGCTTCCACCAGAAATAAATGCATTTACAACAACAGAGTCGCCAATACAAATAGTATCTTCATACAATGACAAAGAGACATTCAATTGATCATAAAGTTTAAGCTCAACTATTAAAGTATCTGAACTACAATTATTACTATCAATAACAAAGTATTGAAAAGAAGCAGAATCTTGTGGATACAAGACTACTGGATTGGTTACAAATAAATTATCCCAGTAGATACTGTATGGAGGTACTCCTCCGTTAGGGTTTAAATTGTAATGAATACTATCGCCTATACATACAGTATCTTGAGAAAATTGATTTAGTAAAATTTGTTGGGGAGTCTCCACATTATAAAAAGCCGAATCATAACAGCTGTTAGTATCAATGGCTACTAAAAATCCACTTCCAGATGATAAGTTGGGGAAAAGATTACTAGATTGAAAATTAACTCCATCAATTGTTAAACTATCTGAATTTGAAACTAAAGCTTCAATTGACCCATTTGTGTCTCCATGACACAACAAACTATTTACAATTAAAGAATCTATTTTAACACTATTTGGAACAAGAATCACAACCTCTAAACTGTCTCTACAATCGTTTAAATCACTTACCCAAATTGTATCTGAAATTGCAGGGAGATTGGAAATTGTATTCGATGTTATATAATTTGAATTATTTCCCCAAAGATTAGAACCATTTCCCCATGGTGGTGGGGTTCCAAAACTGGGGGGGCTGTCCCAAGTAATATTATAAAACCCACTTCCTCCTGAAACAATAAAATCAATAAATCCATTAGTATCTCCAATGCAAAGCGGAGAGGTTGGAGTAGCTTGAATATTTATTGGCATTGGGAATAAAATAGTGTTGCTTGAATCAGTAGTACATCCATTGGCATCTTTTATAGAAAGACTATAATTACCTGGTAAAACATTTTGAAAAACACCATTACTTAACACATAATTTGATCCTCCATCAATACTATATTCAATGAGTCCTGTTCCTCCATTGGAGCCTGACATATTAATTGTGCCATCATTAGTATATGAGCACCTTGCATCATTAAATAAGACATCAATATTTAATGAAGGAGGATTAACTAAATTTGTATTTGTTGTAGAACTACTACAATTGTTAGCATCAGTAACTGTAATGTTATAAGATGCAGCAGGCAAATCGATAAATAAATTATTATTTGAAACAAGATTGCCGTTTCCAATATCATAATTTAAAGGAGAAGCCCCACCAGAAACAACAACTTCAATTGTTCCAGTAGAATCATTATTACACAATGGATCAGTAGTATTAATAGAGTTTATAATTGGTGAAGGAGTATTTGAGATACTATTTAAAGTTACAAAACTTGTATCTGCACACCCATTTGCATCAAAAACTATTAATGTATCATTTAATCCAACTGAAGTTGCTGAAAGATTATTTATGGGGGATGAGGAAGTTAAATTACCATTCCAATAAAATGTAAACCCTCCTACTCCACCGTTAGGTGAAAAATCAACTTGCCCATCGCTTGAACCAGTACATGATGGATGAGTTATGTTAATTGATGTTATAATCTCTGGAGGATCTAAAACATTATTATTAGCATAAGCTGTGCATCCGCTATCGTCTTGAATTACTATATCAAATAAGCCAGGACACTGAGAATTATATATGCTATTGGAAGATAAATTAGATAATCCAGTAACACTATACTGAAGAGATCCTGATCCACCGCTACTAGCTGATAAATCAATTGAGCCATCGCAGATGCCAAAACATGAAGCAGGACTCATTATACTACTCAAAACCAGCTCAGCAGGATTATTGAAAGTTATACTTGAGAAAGATGTTTCGCAGTTATTTGAATCCTTAACTTTTATAGAATAACTACCACTTGAAAGATTGGTAAAGACATTGCTATTCGAATAACTTAAACCATTATCCAAACTAAATTCAATTGGAATTGAACTGCTGGAAGATATGATTTCAATGTATCCATTATTATCATTATAGCAGGATGGACCAAAAGAAATAACATTATCTATTGTTGGCTCTGGAAGATTTGTAATACTAACAGACTCACTTGTTGACAGACAATTGTTACCATCCTTAACATTTATAATATATGGACTTCCAGAGGAAGATAAATTATTTAACAAATTAGTACTCAACCAAGTTACACCACCATCAAAACTATATTGATAAGGAATACTTCCTCCACTTGGATTTATTGAAATTGATCCATTTGAATTAGAGCAAGTCTCATAGTTCAAAGTACTAGAAAAAGAAATACTTGATGGATCTATAATATCTGCATATTCAGTTATAGTACATTGTTGATCTGTCACCTGTAAATAATAACTACCAGCGTTAACACCCCATAAATTTTCAGTAGTCTGGCCAGTAATAGGTAAATTGGTAAGAGCATCAAACCATTGGAAACTTACACTTCCTGTAGCATTAGAATATGAGGCATTGACATTCCCTGTATCACCATTACAAATTGGAGGGTTTACAACACTTGAAACATTTAAATTGCAACAAATTGGGCCTGAATTTATAAGAATATTATTTTGAGATACAGTACACAAAGATTGATCAGTAATTGAAACTGAATAGTTTCCAGTAGGAAGGGAAGAAAAAGAATTTATAAGATTTACTGAATTATTAGAAATATTTGAAGGACCAGTTAAATCATAGCTATATGGTGGAGAACCACCTAAAATTGACACGTCAATTGAACCATCTGCATAATTCAAACAACTTTCATCTGTAGGAGTTATAGAGTTTATAGACATGGCATTATAGTTGATTGTGATATTGTCTTGACAAGAAACACCACCTCCATTAGTATAAGTTACTTGAAAGTTAGTAGTAGAATTAATATTTACATTCAAAATACTATCATCACCAGGGGGAAAATTGGTTCCAGATATATGTGACCAATCGTAATAAAATGGATCATTTGCCGTTACAATAAAATTATCTATCCCCCAATTATCTCTCTTTTGAGAAAAAGAAGAATTATCAGTCAAAATATTCTCAAGTTTAACTTGTAAATTATTGTGTAATATTGAAGGTGGAATTGTAAAACAGAAGTTACTCCAAGTATCCCAATTTGAACAAACTCCAGATGGACAATTAAAAGTTTGTAACAAAACCCAATTTGAACCATCATAATAAGAAACTGAAAGAACTTCAGGTTTATTACAAGTTGCGCCGCTTGAATTAGGTCCAGCAACAAGATCAAAACAAACTGTTCCTCCATAAGTTAAATCCATAACAGGTGTGATAAACTGTCTTGGACTTGGGGAATTAGCCACCCAAAAAGCAGTAGATAAGTCTGGAGGGGGGAAACAAGGATTTGTGAAATTTCCAACTGGAGTATTTGTCCAAGCTGGATCAGCACTTGAAGAGTTAAAATCATCAGAAAATATTATGGAACTTGTTCCAACACCAGAAGCTACTAATTGAATTGTTGAAGTATCGCAAAAAACAGAATTAGATGAAGCAGTAATATTTACATTACACTGTGACTTAAATTCAACTAAAGAGAAAGTTATTAATATTATTAAGAGATGAAGTTTTGTAAACACTAATAAAATTTATAAATAATACTACTAATTAAAAATATTAAAAATTGTGTTTAGTTAATAAAATCTTAAAATTACAATGATTAAAAAGAAGACTTTAAACCATGGGCTACCTTAATAAAGTAACATTTCCAATGTACTCTTTTTTTTCATTGTTGATCTCATCATTCAGGGTTACCTTCCAAACATATACCCCTTGAGAACATGCAATACCCGTTCTTAAATGTTCTCCGTTCCATCTATCTAAGTTGTCAGTTCTTTCAAAAATAAGTTCTCCCCATCTGTTGTATATTGCAAACTGATAATCATCTGATGCCCCTTTAATTACTGGGCCAAAATTTTCATTTCTTCCATCTCCGTCTGGTGTAAAACTATTCGGAATATAAAAAATAAAATCATCTTTTACAGTTATTGTTTTGCACAAAGAATCTAAACATCCAATATCATTTTCTACCGTAAGGCAGATTGGATGACTTCCTAAGTCAAAACCTGAAAATGAATACCTAAAATCTTCTGTGTTAGAGCTTACTAAATCATTAGAATCCCCTAACTCCCATAGAAACTGTATTGAATTTGAAGAAGAGGTGCTGGTAAAAGTTGCATAATCATTAAACAGGGAAACTTCAGTTGGAGAAATTTCAAAATCTGAAACAGGATTATCAAATGTGCAAATTAAACTATCATAAATAGTTATCCTAGTGCAGTTGGTAGTATCTGAATAAGTCAATGAAACATCCCAACAACCAACAGAGTTATAAGTATTAGAAACAGAATCACATAAAGTTGAATTATTTAAGTCTCCAAAATCCCAACTGCAGGTTCCAAAATTAGTAGAAAATGTTTCATTAAAACTAACTGTCAATGGGATACAACCTTGATAAATATCAGCTATAAAATCAACTACAGGTAAAGGATAAACAGTAACAAATGTAGAACCGGTAACTTGAGGTGTTTCACACCCATCATTTACTGTTAAAGTATAGTTTTGTGAAGTAACAGGTGTTACAAAATGATGAGAAGTATCTGATAAACTACTGTCCCAATTAAACACATATCCACTCCCTATTCCTCCAGAAACAAGTCCGAAAATTGATACTGAATCACTGTTACATATAAAAGTGTCAGATGACATTAAAATAGAAAGAGGAGGAAATGTCTGAATATTCTGAACTAATGTATCTGAAGAACAACCAACAGAGTCAATACCAAAAACTGTGATTGAGGTGTCATTAGTAGCAACCCAGCTAATGGTATCCCCAAAAGTACCATTGCTCCAATTAACTGTTATATTTCCTGTTCCTCCAGAGTTTTGCATAAAAGAGGTCACCGATCCATTAATACAAACTGTAGTATCACTAACAATTGATGATGTGATAATAAGAGGGTCATTTAAAACCACAATCTGGGAATCCAAACAGCCGTTAATATTTTCTGCAAAAACCATATAGTTTCCAAAACAAAGGCTATCAAAAAAAGAACTACTATCAGACGAGTTTTGTGGGCCTTGAATTGAATAATATACTGCAGATGGAGAATTTATTTCAATTAGTCCATCACACAATCCATTACAACTTATGGGACTAATAATAACAGTATCTATTTCAAAATCAACATCATTGATGTCTATAGATTGTGAAGTACTACATCCGTCTGCACTTGTTACTTGGACGGAATAAGTGCCAGCACTTAAATTATCAAATATGTTTGAAGACATTGTTACACCATCTAATTCATAGATGTATCCAGAGTTGGCTCCATTCGCTGATAATTCTATGACACCATTTGATGAAGAACAAGATTCATCAGTGATCTGAGAAATAATATTAACTGAAGATTGAGTTAAATCTAAAACAATTGTACTGTCACACCCCAAAGAATTTGTTAATACCTGATTGTAAGTGCCAGCAGAATTATAAGTCTGACCATTTAATGTATAGTCCAAGCAAAAAGAGTCGGTTATGTTATGAATTAATGTTGAGTCGTTAGCAGACTGGTTAATTCCTATACCTAAAGTAGCTTGATTACTGGTAATGCCAGCACACGCAGAATTATCAACATCTACAGCATAAATATCAAAAGTAATATTAAATACAGAATCAATAATGTTACACTGAGGAACCCAACAATATCTAAGATAGACATTTGAAAGATTTCCGTAATATGCATTATTAATTATGTTAGGATTAAAAACAACAGTATTACCAATAACATCCTCCCAGTTATCATATGAAAATGTATTTCCAGCAAGAATATTTGGTGATTGATAGTTAGTTAAAAGATCAAAATTTGGAGAGGTTAGTTTTAGATATACTGAATCATTGGGGTCAATTACAGCAGCATCAATATCAAAACAAGATGTATCATTTGCACCTACATCCAATTGAAGAGAATAAGTAGGAAAAGTACCTTGGAACCCGTTTACAGCTAATACTGGAGGAACAGCAATTGTACATGCTAATGAAGCGTATTGAACATCTCTTCTAACTTCTCCAATTTTCACTCCATTTCTATACTCTTCTACCCGAACTGTGTATACAAAGAATCCTAAATTTGCTGGTGTTGCAGAAATGACTCCATTTATTGGGTCTATGGACATTGCAGGATTGCCACCAACAATATTAGCCAAACTAAACCCTGCTTCCCAGACACAAGAAGGATAGAAAGGATAAGCTCCCCCACCAGCAGAAGTACCTCCACCAGCAATAGTTCCATTCATAGGGTCAACCAATGAATAAACCAATGAGTCACCGTCAGGATCAACAACTGGAAAAGTCATAAGTTTTGTATTATTTACACAGAAATAAGCATCAGAAGGATAAATACCAAAATCAGGGGATGAATTTTGACCAAGAGCAGGATCAGGAAACATAGCAAAAATGGTGATTCCAGTAGCGCCTGGATTGGCAATATTATCAATTATTGCATTTCTTGCATAATTCTCATACTGCACATAGTATCCATTTGGGTTATTTGGTAGAAATTTTGAAGTATTATTTACGAAAACACCTTCTTGAATTCTAACAACATTTGGATCAGGTGTATAACAAGGATCTCCAAGATTAACTAAATTATTAGTTGTTCTATTTAATAAAATTGTGGATACTTGAAAATGTGTTACTGCATCATAGACACCAATATTGGCAGTATTTGGCATTACTGCACCAGCATTTACATCATCTCTAAATAACTTAAGTTGAAAAAAGTAATCTGCTCCAATAGCAGTATTTGAAGACATAGTAATTTTAAAGTCTCCACCAACGATATGAGTAGAATAGGCATTATTAACAAAAAGGGTGAAGATTGATATTAAAAAATAATATTTTTGAATTGATCTTATCAATGAATGATTTTAAAAATTAATTAATTTAATACCTTGCCATTTTAAGATCCGAAATATAATAAAGTTAGGTTGTCTAGTAAATATATTATCAATTTTTTATTAATAGTATTGTGATTATCAATAAATTTTATTCTAAAATGAAAATTTTATTCATTCAAACAGGTGGAACAATAGATAAAGATTACCCTAAAACAAAAAAAGGGTGGGCATTTGAAATTGATCAACCAGCAGTTAATAGAATTTTAGCTAAATTAAATCCTTCTTTCATATATAAAACATTATCTATTCTTAAAAAGGATAGCTTACAAATTAGCGATGAGGATAGAAAATTAATTCACGATCAATGTGTCATTTCTCAAGAAGATAAAATTATAATTACTCACGGAACAGACACCATCATTGAAACAGCAAAATCGTTAAGTGGTATTGAGAATAAAACTATAATACTTACTGGTTCTTTAAGACCAGAAAGATTTTCAAACTCTGACGCAGATATTAATTTAGGATTAGCTATTGGTGGAGTTCAATCGCTAAACAACGGGGTTTATATTGCTCTTAGCGGACTTATTATTCCTCACGACAAAATAACAAGGGATGCTAAAACTGACCAGTTTGTAAAAAAATAACACAATGATTCCGGATAAAAAAAATCTAATTGAAACCAACCTAAGAATACAAAAACACATTCATAGAACTCCAGTTCTCACATCGAACAGCATCAATAATTTAGTTGGAGCCCAATTGTATTTTAAGTGTGAAAATTTTCAGAAAATGGGGGCCTTCAAAATGAGAGGTGCAATTAATTCTATTCTTCAATTATCTGATGAAGAAAAAAAAATGGGAGTAACTACACATTCTTCGGGAAATTTTGCTCAAGCGGTGGCACTTAGTTCAAAAATATTAAATGTTAAAGCAAATATTATCATGCCTAATAATGCTCCAAAGGTTAAGAAAAAAGCAGTTGTAGGATATGGGGCTAAAGTAATAGATTGCGAATCAACCCTTAAGGCAAGAGAAAGTACTGCGCTAAATTTTGTAAATAAAACAGGAGCTACATTTCTTCACCCATACAATTGCTACAAAGTAATATCAGGAAATTCAACAGCTACTATTGAATTAATTGAACAAGTAAATGAGCTTGATGCAATATTTGCTCCAATTGGAGGCGGTGGGCTAATAAGCGGAACTGCATTGGCATCAAATTACTTTTCTAAAGTTAAAACATTTGGTGCCGAACCAATAGGTGCAGATGACGCATTTAGATCATTTAAAAGTGGTAAATTAGTTCCAATGATAAATCCAAAAACAATAGCTGATGGCCTTAGAACTAGTTTAGGAGATAAATGTTTTCCAATAATTAAAAAATACGTTAATGATATCTTCACAGTTGAAGAACAAGAAATTATAAATGCATTAAGATTAGTATGGGAAAGAATGAAAATAATTATTGAACCATCCTGTGCAGTTCCCCTTGCAGCAATAATTAAAAACAAACACCTTTTTCAAAAAAAACATATTGGCATTATTATAACTGGAGGAAATGTTGACTTAAAAACACTACCATTCTAATTAAAAAAAATGAGAAAAATTGACGAATTATTATTAAAGTACGGAGAAAGTCATCAAAACAAAACCAACAAACTCATTCATTGGCTATGTGTTCCAGCTATTTTTTTCAGTATTGTTGGTTTAGTATGGAGTATACCAAATGGACCCTTAAACTATTTTAATATTCCACTATTAAACTGGGCTACCATATCAATATTTCTAGTTTTAATTTATTATGTTTCCATATCAATTTCATTAAGCATAGGAATGGCCTTATTTACTTCTATATGTATTTATCTTTCTTCCTTAATTCAAGAGTTTTTTCCTGGGAAATTATGGATATACAGTCTAGTTATTTTTGTAATAGCATGGATTCTTCAATTTGTAGGCCATAAAATAGAAGGTAAAAAACCATCTTTTTTAGAGGATATACAGTTTCTACTAATTGGTCCTGCTTGGTTGATGCATTTCATATATAAAAAGATTAAAATTAATTATTGATGTCAACTATTCATTTAGTTAAAAAAAACATTTCAATAGTCACTATAATATTGGTATCAGTATTTACTATTGTTTTAAATTTTAATCATAAAAAATGGGAAGATAACAATGCTGTTATTCAATGGGATGTAAAATCTTATTACGCTTATTTACCAGCTACTTTTATTTACAACGACTTATCATTAGATTTTATTGAACAAGATGAAGAAAAGTTTGAGAAATTAATTTGGCCTATTGAAACACCTTTAAAGAAAAAAGCAATAGTGACAACTATGGGTTTATCTCTGTTGTACTCCCCTTTCTTTGCCCTTGCACATGCCTTTGCTTTATCATCCGATCATTTATCTGATGGCTATTCACTTCCCTACAGGTTCGCATTAACATTTAGCTCTTTATTTTATCTAATAATTGGATTATTTTTTTTAAGAAAAGTTTTAAAAGAATTTTTTAGCGAAAAAATAACATCCGTAGTTATTTCAACAATAGCACTTGGCACTAACTTACTTTACTACTTTTCATATGAAGCAGCAATGCCTCATTCTTATAATTTTACTCTTATATCAATCTTTCTTTTTTGTACAATTAAATTTTATAAAAAACCTAACCTCAATAAGATCTTTTTAATTGGACTATTATCAGGTTTAATTACCCTAATTAGACCCACAAATATCATTGTGCTTTTTCTTTTCTTTTTATGGAATGTATCTTCTTTTAAAGACTTAAAAAACAGAACTATATGGTTTTTAAACAGTAGTAAATTAATTTTAGTAATGATATTAGCCTTTACAATAATTTGGGTTCCTCAGTTTATCTATTGGTATTGGGTTTCTGGAGAAATTTTTTATTTTACCTATGGTGAATCAGGTGGGAAATTCTTCTTTTTAAATCCGCAGATAAAAAACATACTCATAAGCTATAAAAAAGGCTGGTTTATTTACACACCAATAATGTTCATAGCATTTGTAGGAATATTCACCCTTATTAAAACTAAAAAAGGCCTTTTTTTCCCTGTTTTTTTATTTACTATTCTAAATATTTATATTCTTTCTAGTTGGTGGTGTTGGTGGTTTGGGGGATCTTTTGGATTAAGAGCTTTTATTGACTCTTATGCAATTATGGCTATCCCATTGGCATCTTTTATTTGTTGGTTTAACTCTTCACTCATAAAGGAACTATTTTCCTATTCCTTAATATTTTTATTAATAATTTTCAATAATTTTCAAATACAACAGTATAACAATAGCGCTATTCACTATTGGTGGATGAATAAAGAGGCTTATTGGGAAACATTTTTAAAACTTCACCCAACTGATAGGTATTGGGAAGTAATAACAAAACCTGACTATAGAAAAGCTAAAAATGGAATTTATATCGAAATACCACTAACTGATTAGACCTTTCTTAAATATCTGCAGCAATTCTGACAGCTTGATCAATTGCTCTTTTGGCATCAAGTTCAGTTGATTCAAAAGCTCCTCCAATTAGTATGGTATTTTGATTATTTTTTTTCGTTTCCTCATAAATAGCTTTATTACTAAGCTGTCCTGCACAAATAACAACATGATCAACTTTTAAAACAGACTGTTTTTCATTTCTTGTGTAGTGCAATCCTTCATCATCAATTTTATCATAAGAAACCCCATTTAACATTTTAACATTTTTATTTCTTAATGCAAATCGATGTATCCATCCAGTAGTCTTTCCTAATCCTGCGCCAACCTTACCCTTTTTTCTTTGAATTAAAAAGACCTTTCTTGCCGATTGAGGTTTAACTTTATGAACTCCTTCAACTCCCCCTCTTGCTTCTAAGTTCATATCAACTCCCCACTCTTTCATGAATGAAACATGATCTAAAGATGTTGAAGGTCCTTTGTGTGCTAAAAATTCAGCAACATCAAAACCAATTCCGCCTGCACCAATTAACGCAACAGATTCACCAACTTTAACTTTTTCATTTAAAACATCAATGTAGCTTATAACTTTTTCATGATTAATTCCATTAATTTTGAGTTCTCTTGGAATAATCCCTGTTGCTAAAACAACATTATCAAATTTATTGGCATTAACAGGATCAAAACTAGTATTTAAAAGAAGTTTAACTTGGTGTTTTTTCAGCATATTATCGAAATATCTTAATGTTTCATTAAACTCTTCTTTGCCTGGGATTTTTTTAGCCATATTAAACTGTCCTCCTATTGAAGTTGACCTTTCAAAAAGCGTTACTGCATGACCTCTTTCAGCAGCTGTAATTGCGTAAGCTAAACCAGCAGGACCTGCACCAACAACAGCAATGTTTTTAGAATTAGTTATGGTTTTAAGGATTATCTCTGTTTCATGACATGCCATAGGATTTACAAGACAACTGGCAATCTTCCTATTAAACGCATGGTCTAAACAAGCTTGATTACAGGCGATGCAAGTATTGATTTCTTCAGATTTATCATTTAGAGCCTTTTTAACAAAATAGGGGTCAGCTAAAAATGGACGAGCCATAGAAATCATATTTGCATGACCATTTTCTAAAAGCTCTTCAGCTTTTTCTGGTGTATTTATTCTATTGGTAGTAATAAGAGGAATATTAACTTCACCCATCATTCTTTTTGTAACCCAACTAAAAGCACCTCTTGGGACCATTGTAGCGATTGTTGGTATCCTAGCTTCATGCCAACCAATTCCAGTATTTATTAAGGTAACTCCTGCTTTTTCTAATTCTTTTGCTAACAAAACCACCTCTTCCCAAGAACTCCCCCCTTCAACAAGGTCCAACATAGAAAGTCTAAAAATGATAATGAAATCTTCTCCTACTTCTTGTCTAGTACGTTTTACAATTTCAAGAGGGAACTTAATTCTATTTTCATAGCTACCTCCCCAATTGTCAGTCCTTCTATTAGTTCGTTTAGTAATGAATTGATTAATCAAATATCCTTCAGAACCCATAATTTCAATTCCATCATACCCAGCGAATTTTGACAACTTAGCACATCTTACATAATTTCTTATTGTTTTCTGAATCCCTCTTTCATTTAGTGCTTTTGGTTTAAATTTTCCAATTGGAGATTTTATGTCCGAAGCTGAAACTGAAAAAGGATGGTAACCATATCTTCCACTATGTAAAATTTGCAAACATATTTTAGCGTCATGCTTGTGAACCGCATTTGTTATTAAACGATGCTTCCTTGCTATTCTTTTAGAAGTCAACTTACTTGAGAATGGTCCAACCCATCCTTGAATATTTGGAGCAATTCCACCAGTAACTATTAGACCAACGCCACCCTTTGCTCGCTCTTCAAAATAAGCTGCCATTCGTTTATAACCATTTTTAACTTCTTCTAAACCAGTATGCATAGAACCCATTAAAACACGATTTTTAATCTTTGTAAATCCAAGATCTAGGGGGGAAAGTAAATGAGGAAAATTGTTTGACATTGATATATTCTTATGCAATAAAGATAAATTTTATAGTAACATTTAAGGCTTTGTTATGAGAAAAGATGAATTTCAAGTAGTTTTACAAAATGAAAACTGTTGTTGTAGGACTTTCAGGTGGAGTTGATTCTAGTGTGGCAGCACATTTACTAATTGAGCAGGGCTATAATGTCATAGGGCTTTTTATGCGAAATTGGAGTGATAAATCTGTTATTATTGACAACGAATGTCCTTGGATAACAGACAGTAATGATGCTCTTGAAGTTGCAGAAATGCTTGGTATACCTTTTCAAGTTCTAGATTTCAGTAAAGAATATAAAGAAAGAATTGTGAACTATATGTTTGAAGAATATCAAAATGGTAGAACACCAAATCCAGACATTCTTTGCAACAGGGAAGTTAAATTTGACCTTTTCCTTAAAAAAGCCCTCGAGCTTGGAGCTGATTATGTCGCTACTGGTCATTACTGTAGAAAAAAAACAACATCAAATAACAATGAAACAATTTATAGACTAATGTCTGGGATTGATGACACAAAAGATCAGAGTTATTTCTTATGTCAACTAAACCAATTACAACTTAGCAAAGCATTATTTCCTATCGGTGAACTTAGAAAAACTGAGGTAAGAGAAATTGCAAAAAAAATGAATCTAAATACAGCCGAAAAAAAAGACTCTCAAGGTCTATGCTTCATTGGAAAAGTGAAATTACCTATTTTTTTACAACAACAATTAAAACCTAAAAAAGGTAAAATAATTGAAATCCAAGATAAACATTCAACTTTTAATTACGATTCTGAACTCTCAAAATATAATCCTTATAATTTAACACAAGACATGGGTAAAGAAATTGGGATTCATAATGGAGCTCACTTTTATACCATTGGCCAGCGAAAAGGATTAAATATTGGAGGAAAACCTGAACCACTATTTGTTATTGGAACAGACACAACAAAAAATATAATATATGTTGGACAAGGGGAAAAACATCCAGGATTATTCAGAAAAGGATTAAGTGTAGAGATAAATAACGAACACTGGATTAGAGAAGATTTCAAAATTAAAAATGGAGAAAGCCAAACTTATTTATCAAAAATAAGATATAGACAAGAATTAACTAATGTAAAAGTTAAAATTCACAAAAGTAAATTACTCTTTTTATTTGACGAACCTCAAAGAGGAATAACATCTGGACAGTTTATTGCTTGGTATAAAGACGATGAAGTAATAGGCTCTGGAGTAATCAGCTAAATGTTATTCAACAATCCAATGTTAAGTTTTTTTTTCTTATAAAACTTTAAGGTTATTAGCTTTTTAAAAAAAAATACATACTTTTGTCGAAAATTAATTAATTAAATTTATTATTATGAAAAAATCAATATTTGTATTAGGTCTTGCAGTGTTAGGATTATCTGCTTGCTCAAAAGAAAGAACTTGTTCATGTGCTGAGTATTCTTACGATATGTTAGGTACTTCTGTTACTGTCCCAGCTGAAGATTATGAGTCTGGAGAAAAAATCTCTAAAGCTGATGCTGAAGAATGGTGTGATGCTTTACAAGCTATCAATACTATCATTGATGCTTCTGCAACTTGTGAGTTAAAATAATTTCTTTTTAATTTATATAAAAAAGCCATCTAATAGATGGCTTTTTTTTTGCAATTAAACTTTAATGAAATATCTTTTAAGTACAATCCTAATCACCCTAGGCATCATATTATCTTTCAAAATAGATAATGCAGAAATTCCTTTCTATAAAAGCCTTATCCATAATTGGTCGATTAGCTTATTAGCTACTCACCTAATACCAGGGGTTTCAATCCTTTTCTCACTAATAATAGTATTTGCCAAAAAGATAAAAAAAACACTTTACTTAAACGTAACATTAAGTGTCTTATTACTAATTGAATGGGGGGTTTCAAACATATATAATTACAAACTATTAGAATTAATTCTAATTAACTTATCTATAATTCTATCTATTATTATCATAAGTGAAAAAATTCAAACCAGCACGTTTGTCTTGATTAAAAATAAGATTCTAAGATTAATTGTTATTATTATTTCTTCGATTATTTCAGTTATAATTCCATTTTTGATTTCTCCTATTCCTCAATATGCTTTAATCGACCACCCTACAGAAAATATAACATCAAATTATGTTGAACTACTTAACAATCAAATTAATTTAGACTCTATTAGTAATAAAACTACAGTAATAGCATTATTTTCTACAAATTGTCCTTTTTGCTTTGAAGCAGCTGAAAAAATTGGAATTACTCAAAAACTTAAGAACTTTAAAAATGTAATTACGATATTTCCAAGCAAAAAAGAAGATGCAGACCTTTTTATTCAAAATGCAAAATACAAAACATCTAAGGTGTTGTGTAAAAAAGAAGATTTCCTAAAATTAACAGATGGTAGATACCCGAAATTTTATGTAATAGATGTAAATCAAAAAGTTTCTCGCTATGGAGCATCTTCTTTCCAGCAAAGAACTATTGATCTTCTTAGCAAAAGTAACTAGCTTAGCGTTTCATTTCTATATTTTTCCTTAAATTAATTACTTTTTTATCATTAGAATAACTAGCTTAGTGTTTTATTTACACTAAATAAAGTTTGATGAATATTGAAAATTATCTCAAAATTGGTATCTCAGTGAGTGTTAGTCTTTTTTGTTTTGACCAAAACAAAAAGAAGGTTTTACTAACTAAAAACAACAAATCTCCATTTTTAAATGCAAATATGCTTCCTTCAAAATTAATGGAGCAAAACCAATCAATTGAAGAAGTATGTAAAATAATTTTAAAAGAAAATATTGGTAATTCAGATGTATATATTGAACAATTAAATGCTTTTGCTAAGCTATATAGGCATCCTGAAGCAAGAATAATTGACATTGCATTCTATGGCTTGGTAAATATTGAAAACCATAATATCAAATTAAACAAAACAAATTATGCAGAGTTTTATGACATAGATGAAAAGCCAGAGCTTGCATTTGATCACGACGAAATTATTGAATTTGCTCTTAAAAGAGTTAAAAGAAGATTTAAGTATAGACCTATAGGAATTAACTTACTTCCAGACGAGTTCACACTCAATGAACTAGAAAATTTATACTCTTCATTTCTAGGGAAAAAATTTGATAAAAGAAATTTTAGAAGAAGAATACTAGAAATGGATATAATTAAGTTAGTAAATAAAGTGCAAAAAAATCCTGTTGGAAGAAAATCGAACGTTTATAAGTTTGATGAAAAAAAGTATAAAAACTACTCAAAACATGGATTCTAATTACTCTTTCTTCCAATTTAATATTAACCCTCTTCCTGGTGTAAACGGAACTTGTTTTTCTTCTAAATAATTCTCTATTTTAGAAATTCTTTCCTCTAAGATCTCAAACTGATTTAGTTGATCTCTAAACTCATCAGATGCTAAATCATATAACATAGAATTTGTTTTTGTTGGATTAGAACGGCTTCTCCACATATTCCATATAATTATACCAACTTTTGAAAAAATTGACTCATTTTGCTCTATATCTCTTTTACTTAGAGATGGATCCCCATACAAACTAATATTAATAGCATCTCTTTCTTTATCTATATTATGTAGCTCTGCTAAATATGAAATATCTAACCCAGGATAAGTCTTAAAAGCTGATTGAATAAAATCAATTCTTTCTTTATTTTCCTCTATAATTCTTCCTGCAGCATCAATGGCTTTTCTTAAACGTTCCACTTTTTGCTGAAAGATCAAAAGAGAGTCTTTTTCTATTGCTGGAAGAGTTAATTGATTTAACCAATCACAATCAAAGGGTGTTTTATCTACCAACAAAGAAGATTTCCCATTCTCTACTTTGTGCATTGAGACATAATAAGTTCCAGGAAGTGCAAGTGGACCGCTTTTTGCTTCACCATACCTACCAGGCTCTGAAGTTTTTAATTTAATATTGCTCTGAGAAGTTAACCTAAAGTCCCAAACTACCCTATTAATGCCCAATTTTGGTTTTTCAATTATCTTTCTTACTTCTTCTCTATTACTGTTATAAATTGTGAAAATTAAAAATGGCTTTTCTTCCCTATCTTCAATTCTTAATTGTTCAATTGTGGGGTAAATGATATCCTGATTATTTTTGATTTTTTTCTTTTCTTTAATTTGCCTCACCTCTTTATTTGTTCTTAAAGTATCATTAAAGTAATAGGTAATAACTGCTCCAACAGGAGGGTTTTTGGCATTATAAAGTGACTGTCCTTGAGAACCTTTCCCCCTTAAACCAAGGGGCCTAGCATCAATAAACATTAAAGCATCTTTAATTGGAAAAATCTTAGCATTTAAATTTATATTCGATTGAATATTTCTAAGCGGAGAATAATCATCTAAGACATAAAAACTTCTTCCAAAAGTGGCAAGAATTAAATCATTTTCTCTTTCTTGAATTTCCAAATCTCTAACTGCTACAGTTGGTAATCCTGATTTTAATTGTTTCCATTCTTGTCCAGAGTTTGGACTAAAATAAACACCAAGTTCAGTTCCTACAAACAATAAATCTTTAGAAACATGATCTTCAACTAAATCATAAACAGATTGTTTAACTGGAAATTTGTAAGATATTGATTCCCAACTAATTCCTTTATCATAAGAAACAAAAACATAGGGCTTGAAATCACCCCTTTTATGATTGTTAAAAACTGCATAAACCTTATTTGGATCATGCTTAGAGGCAACTAATGAATTAACATAAGTATTTTCAGGAACACCTTTTATATTATCAACAGCCACCCAATTAAGCCCAGCATCTTGACTTACATGAATTAAACCATCATCCGTTCCTACATAAAGTAAATGCTCTTGTAATGGAGATTCATCCAAAGCAACAATATTACCATACATTGTTGTAGATTTATTCTTCATTACAGCATCAGAGCTTTGAATTCTGCCCATAACTTTTAATTGATTACGATCAATTCCTCTAGATAAGTCTGGACTAATACACTTCCATTCATCACCCCTATTGTCACTTCTGAAAAGTCTATTTGCTGCAAAATATAAACGTTTATTATCATGAGGACTTATCAAAAGTGGTGCATCCCAATTCCACCTTAACGGCTTCATTCCTTTTGATGCCATTGGCTTAATACCTACTTTTTCACCAGATAATCTATCATATCTAACCAACCAACCATATTGTGATTGAGCATATACTATATTAGGGTTATCAGGATCAATTGCGCTTTCAAAACCATCACCACCATTTGTAATGTACCAATCAGAATTTAATATTCCGTGATTACTCAATGTTCTGGACGGACCTCCCAAACTATTATTATCTTGAGTTCCCCCATATATATTGTAAAACGGAGCTTCATTGTCAACGGCAACTTTATAAAACTGAGTTATTGGCAAATTTGGTTTAAAATGCCAATTTTCAGCATGATCCCACGTCTCATAAACCCCACCATCGCAACCAACTATCCAATGTTCAGTATCAGAAGGATCAATCCAAATACAATGATTATCAACATGTTTACTTTTTTCTCCAGTTTTCACTACAGACCTTCCACCATCTATGGAGTGGTGTAACCACGTGTCCATAAAAAACACTTTATCTTCATCTTTTGGGTCACAAAAAACTTCTTGATAATAATTTCCACTTGTGACATATTTGTTTACTTTTTTCCAGCTTTCTCCTCGGTTGTTAGAAAAATACAGTCCTTGCTTATCTTTTTCAGCTTCAACTAATGCATAAATAAAATCTGGATTTGCCGGTGAAATATCCATCCCAATTCTCCCTTTAGTTGAACTAGGAAGTCCTCCTTTTAACACCTTCCAGTTTTGGCCTCCATCTGTTGATTTATAAATTTGAGATCCTGGGCCACCACCAACATAAGTAAAAACATGTCTTCTTCTTTGATGAGCAGTTGCGTACATAATTTTACTATCTCTTGGATCAATATGAATTTCATTTATCCCCGTATGTTTGTCAGTTTCTAAAATTAAACTCCAATCTTTACCACCGTTTTCGGATTTGTAAAGCCCTCTTTCTCCTCCTTCATTCCATAGAGGACCATAAGCAGCAACAAAAACAGTATTAGAATTGTCTGGATCGACAACAATCATCCCAATATGTTCTGAAGATTTTAAACCCATATTTTCCCATGTTTTTCCACCATCTAAACTTTTATAAACCCCATCTCCGTAAGCAACACTTCTTTGGTTATTATTTTCTCCAGTACCTACCCATATTACATGCTCATTATTGGGGTCAATTGTTACACAACCAATACTATATGAGCCCTGAGAATCAAATATTGGATCATAAGTATTTCCACTATTTTCTGTTTTCCAAACACCACCGGAAGCCACTGCTAAATAATAATTTTTTGGATTTTTTGGATTTACAGCAATATCTGATATTCTACCTGCGGTTAAAGCAGGTCCTACAGATCTAAAATTCAAACCATCAATAGAAAGCTTATCTATTGAAGTTGTATATTTTTTTACATTTTTATTTTGAGAGAAATTGTAAAAACTTAAACTAATTAAAAAGGATAATAATATAATTTTTTTCATGCTTTAAAGTTATTAAAAAATCATGTCACTTTTTTTGAATGGATAAGCATTTAAAGTAGCAATTCCTGTAACTAATAATTCCTTATTCTGATTAAATATCTTACCCTCAACAGTATACAATCTTTTACCTTTACTTATCAACTTGCCAAAACCTGTTAATTCATCATTTAAAAAAGCTGGTTTCAGATAATTAATTTTGAACTCCACTGTCGAAACAACATTATTTTCCAAGACCGCTTTACTAAGAGCAGCAGTTCCAACAACTTGATCAAAAATGGCAGCTAAAAAACCACCATGAGCAGAATTTAGTGTTGCCAAATGTTCATTCTTAACCTTCACAGTGTAGTTAACTTCTCCTGGTTTAATAAGATTTAATTTTAGTTTCAAAAAATTACCAAACTGATTAGTTTCATTGTATTTTTTTAATATGTTTTTATTCATCATTTGACAAAGTAAATGAATAATTTCTGAAGGTTAGTTTACGAGCGTTTCATTTGATTATATTTGCGCTCTGAAAAAGTTTTTGATGATAAAATTAACATTACCCGATGGCAGTATTAAAGAAGTAAAAACTGGAACAACTTCTCTTGAAATTGCTAAATCTATAAGCGAAGGCTTAGCTAGAAAAGTATTAGCAGCTAAAATCAATAATGAGGTATGGGACCTTACAAGGCCTATAAAAGAAGATAGCTCTTTACAACTCCTTACTTTTAGTGATAATTCTGGAAAGTCTACTTTATGGCATAGCAGTGCTCATTTAATGGCAGAAGCATTAGAATTTTATTATCCTGGAATAAAACTAGCCATTGGACCACCCATTGAAAATGGATTTTACTATGATATCGATTTTGAATCTTATGAAATTTCAGAAAAAGATTTAGTTAAAATTGAAAAGAAGATAATTGAACTGGCAAGAGAAAAGAATCCATTTATCAGAAAAGAAGTTTCAAAAGCTGAAGCAATTAATTATTTTACTGACAAAAATGATAGCTACAAAATTGAATTAATTGATGATCTAGAAGACGGCTCAATCTCATTCTATACTCAAGGAAATTTCACAGACTTATGTAGAGGGCCTCATATCCCCCACACAGGTTTTATAAAGGCAGTTAAGTTATTAAATATTGCTGGTGCATACTGGAGAGGTGATGAAAATAATAAACAACTTACTAGGATATATGGAGTCACTTTTGAAAAACAAAAAGACCTTAGCACATATCTTCAACAACTTGAGGAAGCAAAAAAAAGAGATCATAGAAAACTAGGGAAAGAACTTGAACTTTTTACATTCTCTGAAAAAGTTGGACAAGGACTTCCTTTATGGCTACCAAAAGGGACAGACCTTAAGGATAGGTTAATAGATTTCATGAAAAAGACTCAAATGTCTGCGGGTTACCTTCCTGTTTCAACTCCTCATATTGGCAATAAAGATTTATATGTATGTTCGGGGCATTATGAGAAATACGGTGCTGATTCATTTCAACCTATCTCAACTCCTAATGAGGGGGAAGAATTTTTACTTAGACCAATGAATTGCCCTCATCATTGTGAAATTTACAACGCATCTCCAAAATCTTACAGAGATTTACCAGTTAGGTTAGCAGAGTTTGGCACAGTATACAGGTATGAACAAAGTGGGGAACTTCATGGATTAACTCGTGTAAGAGGTTTTACTCAAGATGATGCACATATATTTTGTAGACCTGATCAATTGGAAGATGAATTTAAAAAAGTGATTGATTTAGTTTTATACGTATTTAAAGCTTTAGACTTTAAAAATTATGTTGTTCAGGTTTCATTGAGAGACCCTAATAATCAGTCAAAATATATTGGCAGTGAAGAGAACTGGAACAAATCTGAAAAAGCCATTATAAATGCTGCAACTGAAAAAGGACTTGAAACCATAATTGAATATGGAGAAGCAGCTTTTTATGGCCCAAAATTAGATTTCATGGTTAAAGATGCTCTCAATAGATCATGGCAATTGGGTACTATTCAAGTGGACTATAATCTTCCTGAGAGATTTGAACTAGAATATACAGGATCTGATAATAAAAAACATAGACCTGTTATGATCCACAGAGCACCATTCGGATCTCTTGAAAGGTTTATAGCTTTATTAATAGAACATACCGCTGGGAAATTTCCTTTATGGCTTAATCCAGAGCAATTTATTATACTTCCATTAAGTGAACATTACAATGATTATGCAAAAGAAGTTTTAAAACTTCTAAAAAATTACGATATTCGCGGTCTTGTTGACGAAAGGGCAGAAAAAATTGGCAGAAAGATCCGAGATGCAGAGCTAAATAAAATACCATTTATGCTTATTGTAGGGGAAAAAGAAGCTAGTGAAAATAAACTTTCTGTTAGACAACAAGGAAAAGGAGACTTAGGAACATTCAGTGTTAGTGATTTTAAAAACATTATCACCAATACGATTAACCAAAGTCTTGAAAATTTTGACAATAAAAATTAATTAAAAAGAATTCGTATCAGACCAAGAAGACCAAATAGAGGGAGGGTTATTAAAGAAGACCCCCATCGGATTAATGATAAGATTAGAGTCCCTGAAGTAAGAGTAGTTGCTGAAGGAATTGAACCAAAAGTATATCCCACTAAAGAAGCTATGGTAATGGCAGAAGAAAGGGACTTAGACTTGGTAGAGATATCACCAAACGCGAGACCTCCTGTTTGTAAAATTATTGATTATAAGAAATTTCTTTATGAACAAAAAAGAAAGCAAAAAGAACTCAAGTCTAAGCAAGTAAAGGTTGTAATTAAAGAAATTCGTTTTGGTCCAAACACTGATGAACATGATTTTCAATTTAAACTAAAACACGCTGTTAAGTTTCTTTCTGAAGGAGCTAAACTTAAAGCTTTTGTTTTCTTTAAAGGAAGATCTATTATATACAAGGACAGGGGTGAAATTTTATTATTAAAATTTGCTCAAGAATTAGAAGAATTTGGAGTTTTAGAAAAAATGCCAGAACTCCAAGGGAAAAAAATGATTATAATGATCAACCCAAAAAAGAAATAAAAAATAATAACTACATAATATAAATTGTTATGCCTAAAATGAAAACCAATTCCAGTGCCAAGAAGAGATTCAAGTTTACTGGTAGTGGAAAAATAAAAAGAAAGCACGCTTTTAAAAGTCATATTTTGACCAAAAAAGCGACTAAAAGAAAAAGAAATCTGACTAAAGCTGGATTAGTTCACAAGTCAGATGTGAGAAATATTAAAGTACAACTTTGTGCTTAATCCTTTTCACGGTTAATAAATGTTAAACCCGGCTTTTAGTCTAAAAAGATAAGATCGAAAGACGCTTAAAGCCAAAAAACTAAAAATTATGCCAAGAGCAGTAAATAGTGTAGCCGCAAAAGCAAGAAGAAAAAAAGTTTTAAAACTTGCTAAAGGTTACTTCGGAAGAAGAAAAAACGTACACACAGTAGCAAAGAATGCTGTTGAAAAAGGTCTTCAGTACGCTTACAGAGATAGAAGACAAAAGAAGAGAAACTTCAGATCATTATGGATTCAAAGAATTAATGCTGGTGCTAGACAATATGGTATGAGTTATTCTGAATTTATGGGAAAAGTTAACGAAAAGGGAATTCAATTAAATAGAAAGACCTTAGCTGACTTAGCCATGAACCATCCAGATGCTTTTAAAGCAGTAGTTGATTCTATAAAATAAATTTTTAAATAGTAGTTATTATTTAAGGGGCTTCGGCCCCTTTTTTTTGATCAATATTTCTTAGAGTCACCAATTGTTTTAATGAAGATTTCAGATCTTTCAAGCCTAATTCATAAAACAATAAATTAACATTTTCTTCAAGATTACTTTTTGGAATTAAATTTCCAGAACAAAAGTGAACAAACTTCAATACCCAAAAAGCATCGTATTTAGTATAGAATCTTTTTAAATAACTAGAATGATTGAGAGTGTTTTTTAATATTTCAAAATGAGTAGATTCCCATTCTTCTTTAGAGACAAATGCTTTGATTTCGGAAGGAAATATAAGATATTCAAATTTTTGATTTCTAATCAGAGAAACCCAAGTTTTTAGTAAATTAAAAATCCTAAAATCATAGGTTAAACTTAAGTCTTTCTTGCCTTTAAAAGCTTCAAGAACTGCTCTTCCTGTTCCAAAAGGAACTCTTTCCGAAACTCTTGGAGATGGAACTACTTTTGCATCACGTATTTCTCCAAAAACTTCTCCCTTAATGAGTTTATTAATGAAATAAAAATCCTCACCTGCTTTTCTTTTATTCATCCCACCTTGTCTAGCATAAGCAGAAGCTAACAAAGCAAATGAACTACCCACAGTATGAAAAGCATAGGGAAAACCTACATATGCCATTGCATTTTTATAATATCTTAAATGTAACTCATAAGCAATTATATACTTATATTGAAGATCAGAAAAATCATTCCCTTCTAAAGGGTGTTCAAAATGAATTGAAGCCCCTGAAAAATTACCACTTTTAAAAAAGCTATAAATTGAATTAAAATAATTAGAACACACAGTAGCATCTGCATCAAGCCCTACAATAATTCCATTATAAGAAATCTCCTTAAACCTTTTTAAAGCAATATCCATTCCAATTTTCCTTGCTAGACCCACACCAGCATGTTTAGGGTTTAAATCATTCACGTAAATAGGGTATAAAGACAAGTTAGAGTGATTATTTTTCTTTGCAAAATCCATCAAAACTCTATAGGTTGACAAATTAGTAGCTTTAATTTCTTCAGAGGCCTCCAAAGAATTATTGATCAAAAAAATTATTTCAACATTAAATTGAAATGGATTCTGATTATAAAAAAGAGAATGAATTGTAGGCAATACATCTTTTTCATCATAAGATGGAATTACAATAATTATTGCTGGCTGGTCATTAATGAATGAACTTATCTTGTATTGGCAGGAATTAAATCTTTTAAAATACTTATCTACTATGGAGACAAACGACTTTTGGTCCATAAATTATTTTCTTTAGTATATAAGATTCGATCATGTAAACGACTTGGCCTGCCTTGCCAAAATTCAATTTTATTTGGATGAAGACAATAACCTCCCCAAAACGGTGGTCTTGTCACATCTTTACCTTCAAACTTCTCTTCAATAAGTTTTACATTATTGACTAACTCTTCCCTACCTTTTAAAGCTCCACTTTGATTGGATGCCCAGGCACCTATTTTACTAGACCTTGGCCTGGCATTAAAATATTTGTCTGAAATACTATCTTCTACTTTATTTATAAAGCCTTGAATTCTTATCTGTCTTTCAAGATCTCCCCAAAAAATATTAAAAGCAGCAAGATTATTAAAAGACAAATCACCTCCTTTAGCAGAATTATAATTGGTATAGAAGACGAAGCCATTGTCAACTACATCTCTTATATATACCATCCTAGAAGAGGGTTGACCATTGTTATCAACTGTTGAAAGACAAGCTGCATATGGGTCTAAAACCTCACTCTTAATAGCCTCATTAAACCACAAAGCGTATTGAGTAAAAGGATCTTTCTCAGCCATTTCTTCAGTGAAGGGTTGATCGGCAAAATCTCTTCTTTTTGTATTTAAATAATTTTTTACATCTTTTAAATCCATACGCTAAAATAACAATACTAAACAACTACTAAAACAACTTTAAACATAATACGTATGATAATGATATAGATTAAACAGATTATAACTATTTTAGAATAATGAATGTTGATCAAGCTTCCATTATTGGAATTATTCCAGCAAGGTTTCACTCTACAAGATTGGAGGGGAAACCTCTAAAAATGATTGGAGGAAAACCAATGATTCAGCATGTTTACGAGAAATGTAAACAAACAATTAAAGAACTTGTAGTCGCTACGGATGATCAGAGAATTATTGAAGTAGTTCATTCGTTTGGAGGAAATGTAATCTTGACAAGCAGTGAGCATAAAACTGGCACAAATCGATGCTTAGAGGCTTTAGAAAATTGGTCAAAACAAAAAAATAAAGAATTTAAATACATTTTAAATATCCAAGGAGACGAACCTCTAATCTCTATTGATCACCTGAAACAACTTGTTAATTGTTTTAGTGACAATACAGCAACAATGGCAACTTTAGCATTAAAAACTAAGCCATCTGACTCTCTTGAAGAAGGCAAGGTTTACCTAACCAAAAGCTCAAATGATTTTGCTCTATATTTTAGTAGATTTCCAATTCCGTTCTTAAGAGATGTACCTAAAGAAAAATGGACTAAAATAAATACTTATTACCAACACATTGGAATTTATGGCTACACTAAAGAAGCTTTGAAAAAATTTTGTTCTATGCAGGAATCAGATCTTGAGAAAAATGAAAAACTTGAACAGTTAAGATGGCTAGAGTCTGGGGAAAGAATAAAAGTTGGATGTACCAACATCCCCTCATATCCAGTAGATACTTTAGAGGATTTAAATAAAGTAAGAAAGCTTTATGATTTAAATAACATTAATTAATCCTTATTTTTACAAAAAAAATCTCTTGAAAGATAAACTGAAAAAATTAATTGAATTAGAAATAAAAGCAATTCAAAATATTCCAATTGATGGAATTATTGAAGGAGCTTTGGGAATTTTATTTGACAGAATCCATTTAAAAAAAGGGAAACTAATTGTGAGTGGAATGGGAAAAGCTGGACAAATAGGAATGAACATTGCCACTACCCTTTCTTCAACAGGAAGCCCAGCCGTTTTTATTCACCCAAGTGAAGCTCAGCATGGAGATCTTGGAATGATTCAAAATAATGATGCATTACTACTCATTTCAAATTCTGGAAAAACTAGAGAGATCCTTGAATTAGATCAATTGGTAAAAGCTCTTCACAAAAACATCCCAGTTATTGCATTAACAGGAAATGAAAATAGTCCTCTGGCTAGCTTAGCTGATATTTGCCTTTTCACTGGCAACCCAAAAGAAATATGCCCACTTGGGCTAACGCCTACCACATCTACCACTGTTATGACTGTTGTCGGAGACCTCCTAGTTGTTTCAATGATGGAAAAAATCAATTTTACTAAGCAAGATTACTCCAAAAGACATCATAGTGGATATCTTGGGAAAAAAGCAAAAGAATGAAAAAACTAACACTAATAGCTGGCCCTTGCGCCATTGAAGATGACCAACTAGGATTTCATATTGCTGAAACTATTAAGTCAATTTGCAACGATCTTTCAATCAACTATGTATTTAAAGCTAGTTATAGAAAAGCAAACAGATCAAAAAACAATAGCTTTACTGGAATTGGAGACCAAAAAGCTCTTGATATCATTAAAAATATTGGTAAAGAATTTAATCTTCCTACAATTACTGATATCCATGAAAGTTCTGAGGCTAAAAAAGTTTCGGATTATGTTACTCATTTACAAATACCAGCGTTTTTGTGTAGACAAACTGAACTTTTATTAGCGGCTGGAAATACTGGACTAACAGTAAACATAAAAAAAGGACAGTTTTTATCTCATGAAGCTATGGGTTTTGCAGTAGAGAAAGTCAAATCTACCGGAAATAATAACGTTTGGGTTTGTGAAAGAGGGAATAGTTTTGGCTACAATGATTTGATAGTAGATGCCACCTCCATGACTAAACTAAAAAAACACAATGTACCCGTAATTATGGACTGTACACATGCTGTGCAGAAACCAAATCAAACTAGTGGAGTAACCGGCGGAGACCAATCATTAATTTCTAGTATTGTTTTTAGTGCAGTTGCTACTGGAGCAGATGGGCTGTTTATTGAAACTCATCCGGAACCAGCAAAAGCTAAAAGCGATCCTCATACCATGCTAAAATTAAGTGAATTAAGAGGGGTTTTAGAAAAAGCAATTAAAATAAAAGAAGCCATTAAATAAGCTTATTTAACCTCAATTACCAAATACTTACTGTTTCTCCAAAATATATCTTTATCTAAAACAACAATTGAATCTACTTTACCTTTTGATTGTTTATATAACTCATATGATTTCTCTGGGTGAGAAGTGATGATTTTAACCACTTTAAAGCCTAGAGTCAAAGATTTAAATTTACTTTTTGAAGAATAGGTCAGGTAATCAGTATTTAATTCATTACTTAACTTTCGAGACTTACCTATCCCAATTATTCCACCATCTTTTGTAAGAATTCCATTGTCTAAAAGCTCAGACTTGCTTCCAATAACAAAGGCAACTTGATCAAGCGCTGAATTTAATTCATTAATTTTTATTTTTTGAGAATTATATTTTTCGAAAATTGCATTATAGGAAGAATTTAGACTGGTAAGTTCTTCTTTTAAATAGTAAACTTCCCTGTTAGATTTTGCTATTAAACCTTGTAAAGCACTAAACTCTTTTCTAAATTTTAAGTTCTGACCTTTTGATCTATCTAGAGAGGTATTTAGCTTAGAAATTAACTCTTCATTATCCTTAATTTTTTCAGCCATAACTTTTATAGCATTGATTATGTCTAAGGTATCCTTATCAAACTTTTCTTTGTCTTTAAATTTATTTAGAAAAGCTTCTTTATCATTTATTTCTAAAAGGTTATCCTTAATCTGTTTGATATACAAGGCATATTGATTGACCAATGAATCGCTAGTCTCCACATTATCTTCTAATGATAGAACATCATTATCTCTTAATTTAAGCTGCAACTGAAGACTATCAATAGCTAACTGCTCTTCAGACTTTATCTGTCCAGAATTACTACAAGACAAAACGACAAATAACATTAAAATTGAATAAAGCTTTTTCATATAATATTAAATAAATTATTAATCCCTAAAGTGGATTCAGTTGTAAAACCTTCACCATACTTAACTTTAACTGACCTCCCCAGAAGCTGAGCTTTTGCCTCAAGAGAGTTCAAGAAATCTTTTGAAGATATAGGAGTTACAGGCTCTTTACTATCGGGATTGTAGAATTGGCTTTTATAAGCTTTAACTGCTTTTATTTTATCAACAAATACATCACTAATATCAACCACAAAGTCTGGATCTATCCATCGATCTTGTATATAATGATAAACTGCAAGTGGTCGGTGATGAACTTGATTTTCATTTTCAAAAGAAGATGAAATTTTTGACAAACCAGAGTTAAAACAAGCTTTAGAAACTAGTTCAGAAGCAATTGCATGATCCGGATGTCGATCTTTGATTGCATTACAAAGAACTAATTTTGGGCGATAAGCTCTTATTACTTTAACAACCTCCATTATATTTTTCTTATTTACTGAAACAAACCCATCTTCCATATTTAAGTTTATACGAAATTCTGCACCAATTATTGAGCAAGCATTTTTGGCTTCAATTTCTCTGGTTTTTGCATCTCCTCTTGTTCCCATCTCCCCTTTAGTAAGATCAACTAGACCTACTTTAGAGCCCATTTTGATGTGTTTTATTAATGTACCACCAGCACCAAGCTCAATGTCATCAGGATGTACTCCGAAGGCTAGGATATCTACCATAAATTAATTTTTGAATGATTTACTTTCTGGAAAACCATATTTATCTACCAAATATACGATTGATGTGATAGCAGATGATCCTAATTGCAATTCTCTTTTGTTAACGTTTTCAAATACATCAGATGGAGCGTGGTGAAAATCAAAATATCTTTGTGAATCAGGCACCAAACCAACTAAACATACCTTACCATCTTTCAATGGACCAATGTCAACCCCGCTGTATCCTTTGTCAAAAATATGTAACTGATAAGGTTTAAATAAGTTTTCAAAGCTTTGTAAGAACTTTAATTGGATTGATGTACCATCAATGCTGAAACCCCTTGGACTAAAGCCTCCTCTATCAGACTCCAGAGCAAATAGATGATTTTCACCAGATCTTTGAACAATTTTTGCATAATGCTTTCCTCCTCTGTTTCCATTTTCTTCGTTCATATACATTACACATCTTATAGTTCTTTTTGGCTTTATATTTAATTTTTTAAAGGTTTCTAAAACCTGAAGACTTTGAACAACTCCTGCCCCATCATCATGAGCGCCTTCTCCAATATCCCATGAATATAAATGTCCTCCAACTAATATTATTTCTTCCGGATATTCTGATCCTTTAATTTCACCAATTACATTGTAAGAAATAGTGTCATCAAACTGATTGCAGGAAAGTTGCATGGTAAGAGATTTAAAATTCTTATTATGTAGCGCTTTACTTAAATTATGAGCATCTACAGTACT
>Ga0099797_100085_pt1 | contig 53892 bp, 32 predicted proteins | sample Uncmet_Sort48C_1_FD_89871 | JGI IMG/M metagenome (GOLD analysis project Ga0099797, IMG submission 89871) | Marine eukaryotic communities from CALCOFI LINE 67, Pacific Ocean - C012_Sort48C_1 | ecosystem: Environmental > Aquatic > Marine > Oceanic | place: Pacific Ocean: Monterey Bay | collected...
TATTCAATCCCGTTGAGAGTCGACACGGACTCGTCTGCTCTGGCATTTGAGCTGCAACGGTTGCTTCTGGGAGAAATTTCTCTTCCATGAAATTTTCCAGAACGATCACCGTCACAATGTGGCTCCGACACATGATCAGGGACATGAGACATAGCAATGGTTACAGGTACAAGACTTGTGCCAATAATTCCCATCAACATCCTGACAAGCAAAATTTCAACTGAAACTTGTTGCTTTTGCTTTAGTTTTGGAAATCCTCTCGCAGAGAACTTCGACACTCGGGAGATAGACTTTGACCCCCCAAATGCTTTCTTCTTGAAAAGCTGCATCGTCATATTTTTTTGCCGATCCTATGAATCCAAATGATATCAAAAATTAATGCTTGAAACATATGCAAATTTTTATTCAAAAAAGCCTCTGAAAGATATTTGTAAATTGTGTAAGAGATAAATGCCAGCAACAATTATGATAACAAAATGCCAAATGGACAACGCTCTTACTTGACAACTGGCATGAGAATCATTAACTGAGTCTGACATGAGATTCAAAATCAGATTCAATATTATATGAAGGGCTTCAAATGAAGGGCATCAATGAATTTCAATTGAACAACCTGCCCGAGTTTCCGAGCCCATCAAATGACACCGCCGAGACCGCAACACCCGAAATAGAAACTGAAAGAACTTAGAAGACACAATGACCCCAATTTGTCAAGAAAAATCGGGCACCAATTTGACAAGGAAAATTTATACAGGGAAATCAAATCAAATCTGTGGCCTTTGTCGATTTAAATCCCATGTTGTACAGCTGAGTCGTAGAGTTTCCTGCAATGCTGTGACTACGAAAAGGTATACCACGCTTTCACTTAGCCGCAAACAAATAGCGATAATGTTAAGCCGGTTCCCCATACAGGTACGGCTGACACACAATAAGTTTTCCGTGAAATTTTAATATCATTCATAGCAACATGGAGCGCGCCATTGAATTGATTCTCGCTCCCGCAAAGAACACGTAACGATTCAAATTGCAATACCATGACGGATGCGATGACACAAAAGGGGCAAATTCTCTCTCCATTATGGTCCATAGTATACAGGAGAGATCTTGACAGAAAGGAGTCCATACATCCAGCATCTTGACAGAAAAAACATCGTTCTGAATATCTAACGGAACAGCTCCAACGCAATGGCTTTCCGACAAAAATCGTTCAAAAATCAGCTTGAAGTTGAATCTACTTCAGCTGGCAACACACCAACGACAAGACACTTTGAGGGGAAAATTATTATTTGATATTTATACACCAGAGATCATTCAGAGATCATATGGAACCTTGAAGGCTTGACAAAACAAATCATATACAATTCACATCATCATCATCATCATGCTCATCATTACATATAGTATACATGTCATATTACAATGGTAAACCCACTGCAATATATTCCAAAACTTATCAAAAACTCGCTCAATTATATACATATTCCCATATAGTGAAAAGAAGACCATCCCGCCAATAAAAATTCCCATAGTGAAAAGAAGACTATCGCGTCCTGTCGCGCCATGGAAGAAAACATTTCCATCGATGCGCATTCCATACTTTACCGAAGCACATCACTTCCCAATGCCCCATCATTAGCCCTACACTGTGACTGTTTACATATGATTTGCCGTTTGCCCGACACTGTTTACATTTGCTCAGCTCAGCTCACTTCAAACATTATTACGGATGCATTTTCCAAACGTGGAGACCATATCTCAACCAAAAATGCCCCCCGAAATCGAGACCTCAAGAGGCAAACAACATGCCACACGCTGACGGGGGATTATTATGCATATCATCGCGCGTTGTTGTTCGAGTTGTTAGAAATGAGGAAAACGTAAGGAATGATTCGAATATGATATTGACATGAATCGCGTACAGCCTAGGCTTGGCGGATGCGAGTACGTAACCAGTGGCCGTCTTACTATAATTTGAAATACTCAAGAGGTAAACCATGTCGCTCTTGATACCAAGTTCAAGAATTATATTCAAGAATGAAAATCCAAAAATGTTTCTTAAACTGTATAACTCTAAAATTTTGCGGAATATGGGAAACCGATTGACATAGACACTTTTTCAACTAATAGATATAAAACACAATGATAAAGAAATTAGAAGACTATAGAAGTCAAACTTACTGTGTCGAAATTTATGAATCATGACGGGGGGACACACGCCCTCGTCAGAATGATGTGAGAAGTATTGCGATTTGTGAGTTATATATTGTGACTTTACCGTTTTAGAAATTCTAAATTATAATATACCCATCATAACGGCAAGAGATGCATAAGTTATGTGAGGAGACTCATAATTTGTCACTTTATGGCAGGAGATTCATCACCCAGCACACACCAACCTGTGATACATCTTTAAGGCTCGCTATTGCTGCATGGACGAAAGTAAAATGCGAACACACTTCTTCAACACAAGCAAACTATATTTGATTATTGGAAGTCTTCTCATTCTACTAAGGACCGAGAAGCTGAGCTTCTTACATTCACAGTGCACTCATAAGTCCAAATTGAGGGAGGCGGGCGGGGCCGCACAAAACCTTTGAAGGCCTCAATATGAGTGCCAACAAGCTCATCATAGAGAAGTACTCCCTTGGAGACTCTCTTCCACACACCTTCTTCACGCAACAATGCCCCCGGCATCCGTGTATTCAATGGCCGTAAGAACGTCTTTGATTCTATCCCACCATTGATTCATCCAGGATTCGTCGTAGTGAAAGATCGACACCTCTGGTTCGACTTTTTGTAGAGTCGGCAATTTCTCCACCCGGCTCGCAGCATCCGCCATCACATTTAGCTGGCCCGATAGCCACGCCGGGTACACCGAAAGATCATGCTGTCTGCAAAATTCGTAAAAAGCGATAGACATAGCTCTAGTGAGTCTACAGGCCGTAGCTGCTCTCACCAGGATGTACACGTCACCCAAATTATCCACGTGTTGAATCATAATCAACTCCTTCAGATTCACTCCCGCAGCAAGCGCGAAGGATAGAGACAGGAAAACTCCCATCAGCTCAAAGAGTCCGATGTGCATTAGAGCAACATCAGACGCCCACTGCGGCACATTTGTCACCTGAATTCTCCATGCTTTTGGGGTACTCCCCCCCACACCATTCGGTACTCTGATAAAACCACCAATCCACACTTGCGCTTCCCACATTAGCAAAGGCGGAATTCTCTCGCCTAGATGTTGCTTTTGATAAAACTGCACCTGCGTGAATTCTCCACTAGCATCTCCCATGCTATGCGTAAATTGTGTCCGCACTTTCTTCTTTGATAACCTGATCCCCGGATTTTCCAAGACAAAGGTCTCAAACCGCAGCAAAATCTGAATAAGATTTCGTCTATCGTATTGGATTTTTATGTGTTTTTCAAAAAATTCTTCTTGGCACCAAGCATTTGCATTGCCCGCAAAAAACGTTGCGATGCGGTCAATTTGACTGCGCCATCTATATAGTCCCGCTACTTGTTGCATACCCAACGCGGATGCTTTCCGCTTTACCGTTGGTTGCCGGACATAACCTGTTCCATCCGATCTTCTTGGTGGTATCCACCGAAATGTAAACGAGATCCGAATTCCCATTTCGTGTTCCTCTTTACGCCTCGGCTCAATCGCGTGTCGAAAACGCAACTGCGTCATGCCCATCATCGCTAAGAAACTGCCACTTACCAGGGGTAGTTCAAATACCTTTTGATCTCTATCCCTTTTCAAGATAAAAGAAGCCGAGTCCCCAAGTGATACTGCGCATATTGATACTGGTTTGGCATTCGCTTCGAACAGCCGCTCATCGTCCCGATGTATCGGTATTCCCGAGAAGAAATCTTTACTGTCGCTTTTGTACACGTTAATTGTCAACGTTGGTCTCGCTGTCGCCGGCACTTGCATTTTGTCTGATGCTTGACGAGCCATCTCGCCCAGTTCTGCTGGAATATCTCCTTTGCTCCGTAACGATGTCCGCCCATAACGATATGTTACGTCAATTGCGCCATCAACAAAGAACATGGCTAACCTACCTCCATGCTCCTCGTTCCAACCATGTTTTCCCAGTTTTTCCACAATACCATGAGCCAGAACCTTCGCTGTACCTCTCGGAATTCTTGCTTCTGGAAAATACAAAATAACATCCGATTCCCCATCGTTATCCGAAATGTGTTCATGTACTATCGACGCTCTTGGTACTATTTTCGTTAGAAACGATTTTCTATTACTCCGCCCTTGGCAATCCAATTCGTTCACCAGATCCCCACGGATATTTTTGATTGATTCGGTTATCAGCTCCGAAAACTTCCGCTTCTTGTCCGGAGGGATAGAAATCAGAATCTCCTCGTCTTTACACATTTCGTATCCCAGGCCTAATGCCACCAGTTTTTGCTGTACCTCATGCATCATGAGGGTCTTTTTGTCAGCCACAGTCCGCCCCATGACACAACACAAAACTCCGTAACCGTTACACGCCACCGGAACCGCCCGTGGTCTGGCATGCCCGTGACTATCGTCCACCCAGATAGTACACGGGCATGAAAATAAAGTATTAAAAACAAACTGCATGTGTTCGCTCCTTCCCAAACATGCGTGGACAGACATCAAGTCACCAAAAAGGCAGACTTCCGATGTCACTAAAACCCAACATGTTGTAATGGTCGACTGACCATTCGACTGCACACGGGCATCCAACCCAAAAACTTGTAGACGATCTACGTCATCCACAACTCGCTCTTGATTTTCCAGCGTCACTTCTACCATGGTGAAAGGATCAAGCACTGAACTGAAACGCTCAACCCAATCCCTTTTAACCGGCACCCAAGACGCATTGAGTGATACGTCATCTACTGGCGATTGATGATACCAACCAGACCAGTCCGTTAGGAACTGGCCTGGAAGGAGCTCCTGTGTCTCCTGCTGTTGTTTCACCATCACTGGTTCCTCGCTCGATCGTACTGCGTCGTTACCTAAAAATTCACACTCGAGTCCATCGAAATTGTCTACGTATCTGCTGAATTCTTCTTCTCCGCCAATCAAACACCCCTTGCTGGGCCTTTTGTTGTGACTGCCCTCTACTGCAATACGCCCTTGTTTGATCGTTTCTGCAGCTTCTTTTTGTTTTCGCACTTGTTCATTCACATCTTTTTTGCCCGTGAATTCAAAGCATCCTGATGCTGTATCACTTAGACACCTGGTAATTATTTCCGCGCATGCTCGTCCACCAAGAAGTCTGACCTTCTCTTCCTCCACTAGAGCATTATTGCTCTTTATAAAGGAGGTACAGACTCTCACATCCGCTTTTTGTACCACCGGGAAGTCCAGCGGCGCTTCCCTTTTGAGGTTCTCCCTCTTCATACCGAGCCATACCGTGCCAATTTGCTTAAATACTTTCTTCATCATTGATTCCCATGTTTCCGAGGACCACCACGGTGAACACCGAGGCGGATTAAAACGCCTTTCGTCGGTGGCCGGTTGTTTGAGATCCTCTTTGTTCTTCAGCTCATGTATTTGTCGTTCCCGCCAAAATCCGGTCCGAAAAATTTTTCCGGATTTTTTCGGAAAGCCATATCGTTGTTGTTCAATGAGTTGGCGAATCACATTACGGCTCGCCACAATCTGTGGATCCACCGTTTCCCGTAATGCCATTTCGAATAAGGCGTGGGCAAGGCAGATCGAGGCGCCTCTTTCCTCGTGTACCCTACGTACATGTTGCGGCGATAGTAGAGCACGTCTTCGTTCTCCTGGTGCTAAATACTCTTTTAAAGAGATAATTTCCCGGATCCTATCCTGCGTTTTTCTGTTGAATTGAGACGTCGTTAGTCTTTTTACCGCTTCGATGGATTGTTGTATATACACCGGTAATATCGACCGTACTCCATAATCAGTATGTTTCAACTGATCCTCCACCAGACCAAAATCGGTTTCCGGCTCTATAGCTGGTTGCGTACCTGATTTTTTGGAAAAATTATTTCTACAGATTTCTCTGTCCTCGTTTCGACCCCTTTTTCGGCTTGCCATTTTCTATCCGTACTACGGAAAAATTAGACTTCTTTCTCACCGAGTGAGCTCATCCTTTTAGCGCCTTTAGAGTACCTCTCTCATGCGCTTCTCGAGTCTCTCCTTTCAGCATCGATGACACCCTGGACATGGTACTTCGTTCCTATTCTCTTATTTAAATTTTTTGCACCATCAAAAAAGTTTGGATGCTTTAATCGTTTTATATGGGGTTTGACAAGCATTTTATCGGGCGTCAAAGACATGCTGGAGGTGTGACCAAAAGTGAGTATAACACGGCACATGCGAAATTTAAATTTGAAATCTTTAACCAGAGTTGTATGACATTGATTCTTGATCCGTTTGTCAGAAAGAAAGTCGAAAAATTCCCAGGAAATTCTATCAAAGCCACTCAATGAAAGATAAATCGTGATCCTATCACTACAGCAATTTTTACATTGAAGTGAACATTGGAAATGTGCCACTTCTAAGAAACAAAATTGTGAGCTTGCGCTCCATCACTTAACCTGATTGACGTCGTGTTTAGCGTTGTCTTTTTCCTTGTCCCTTTGTTGGTTTAGGGAATTTTCCCGGCCACGTATTGTGTTTACACTTGTCTTGCCACAATTCTTCCAATTGACTGGCCGACCACTCCTCAAACCTGGTATCGACTTCTGGGAGTTTCTTAATCTCTTTTTCAGTATTCGCCCATGTTCTTCCACCGGTCTTAGAACACAACTTCTTCAACCCCGTTGGAACTCCTTTGCAAGAACCGAGCATACAGGACTTGCACAATGTCGTGTAGTTTGCCGGATTTTCCACATCATCATCTTCGTCTTTCCCCAGAATCGCTGCCCAAAAGTTTGGCGCTCTATCTCTATCGTTGTTTTTGTTCTTGTTTTTGTCTTTGTCCACCGGAGGAGATTCTCTCCTTTCATCCCTTCTTTCTTTCCGCGTTTTTTTGGCAGCACTTCCCCCTTCGTCATCGAGATTAGATTGTCTCTTGTTCACCGCGGAGTTGGTTTTTGCAATTCTATCTCGTTCTTTTCCTTCCAGCCAAACCGATTCGCACCAACGTGTAAACAGGGTTTTTGCGTTTCCTCCCCCGAGTGCCAAACATTTGTGCCGCAACTGTCTGGAAGCAATAGACTCGTTTGTATAAAGCTCTGGCGCTTCCGTCAAACCTTCTGCCAGATCTGCCATTACCTTTTTGTTCAGAAAAGCCTTCAGCTCACCTGCTGTCAATCCGTACTTTTTCTCCGAGTCTTCTGGTGCTCCCTTAAAACTCGTCGTACAATAAGCTTCATAAAAGGCGAACTGCAGGGCATTGCATGGAGTCTTTGGAATACCTGACTTCGTAAAATTCGGTATGACCGGGATACCTGTTCCGGTTGGCCAATTCGGTTTCACCTCCTGATCGATGAAGTCGTCCAGCAATTTTACCGCTTTAGGACAATCGATCATCAAATTATCCGGGTTACCAAAAAGTCCGCAGACCAGGAATGCGATAACATACATTTCGAAAGCCTTCGGATCTTCCGTATCCATTCCCCACTTCTTGAGGCCATCCTTGAGGTTGTTTTTGCGGAGAGCGAAGTGTAGTTTTTGTGTGATATCATGTGGCACATTGAGTTTCATTGCGACACATGCAATGTTGTGAGCACGGATCAAAACCGTCGAGGATATCTCTTTGTCAAAACGGTTGTCATCCGTTTGATCGTGGTTAGCGATTCCGGAATTAGCGTTTGCAGCTGCCATTGTTGGATGGGGAAAATTTTCCTCAACTCACTCTTACCAGCACTTACCAGTCAATCTGATTCACGTTATGAATACCATTCATACCGAAGTTGGGAAAAAGATTTCATGTAACATCCTGCACTGACCGCACTTTTCGATGCTACCTCACGAGATTCTTTCTCGTCTCTCATTTGAGATACTCTCTCTTGTACCCGGCAACTTGATACTCTCAAGACTTATCGCCATAGATACATGCTTGAACAAAAGCTTTTTCAATTCCACTCATGCGCTTTTGGCGCTTCCAAAAAAGACACTGATGCACCTTCTAGGTGAAGAAATCCTTCATAAGACATTAACCAACAGCAAGAAGAAAAATCTTTTAATTGCCATCCTTCCACCTGGAATCTATTTTGAGATTCCTTGCTGCTCTATCCATGCTAATGTCCCGACCGATTCTAAGCGGTTTTGCTATCGGCCACGAACTAAACGCTAAACGAGCAGGACACCTCTCACAATTCCTTTTGTACAATTGTGGAGATGTGTCCGTACTCCACCGTCCCACTACTCGCAGGAATTCGACGTCTCCTCCTGCATCAATAACGCTCTCCGCCCCACCAATTCTGACCAAATACGAGTCGTGTTTACAGGCAATAAGGCGGCTCCACTTCATTTCTGAAGCCAAAATATCCCAGAGCTTATTGATCTGCGGTTTGGTAAGTTCGGCTACCTTTTTCCGATTCGTCTCCGAAACACAGTGTACTGGGCACACTGGTACACAGTAACTCTGCAGCAGGCTTTCGTCGTTTTCTCTGTTTGATGTAAATTCCTTACAACAACATCTCATATGCCAGGTCACCCCCTCATGAGATTGATCAGTTTTCGATCGAGGTAAAAAATGTTTCATCAACGTCGAGCGGTCAGCTCCCCGAATTTCCGTTGTCACCAAGTCCGCAAACTCATCCGTTCTTAACAAACAGAACCACCCCCTAATTAGGGCCCCAACAAACATGTAATACGAGATGCCATACTTCATCTCACGCTCTCCCATACAAAAACTATGGGTGCCAATCCCCTGTAAAGAAGATTCATCGCCCGAGTCCGAATCTTCCATCGTATTTGTTGAATTCGTCGGCGCTCCCAGAGTCCAGTTTGAAGATCTTGTTTTTGGTCTTACTGTACTTGATTTGGTTGCTATCGCTTTTGGCACCGTTGCCGATGTTGCTTTTGTCACTGTTGTTGTCGATGAAGAATTCGCCTTGGACGGAATGCCTACCGAAGACGTAGCTGTGGTAACATTAGTTGCCGATAAAGCTGCTGGAACTACCGGACTCGTGGATTTTGCCTTTGGAACAGAGCTCTGCGACGAAACTACCGTTTGGCTTTTCGCTGTAACCGCTCCTGATTGTGTTTTCGACACTGCTTTTCCCGACGCTCCTGCTTGCGCTTTCGGAGCCGAACCGGATACCAGGTTTGATGCTACTTTGAAGAAATGTGTTTCCTCTTCTTCAATCCGTCTCTTCTTAACCAAATCCGAAACTCGTACATTGTAACGACGGGCATACAAATGGTTTTTTAAATTTCTATGTCTGATATGTTGACCTGGATTATGACTATTGCTTGGTAATGCCAAGAAAACGGACGTATCCAACCAGTGCTCCAAACGCACTCCGGTCTCCAAATCCTGCGGCGGCACCAGACCATGAAGAATTTTGTAATCCTTCTGAAAATTCGACGCTAGCTGTACCGAACCCGTAACATCCGGACTTATCCAAGCGATATACTGCCAAATATGTCCCAAATACAAATGTCGAGATCTGGGCGCTTTTGTATAATTGATTAAGAACGTTGTGATCACTCTTAAACTATCTGCGCAGAAAGATTCCGGAAATGGACACCGTCCTGCTTTGATGAGTGGCCCAGCTCCATATCTGAAATACGTTTTCCGATACAATTCCCTTGTTGCCGCTGTGACCGCCGCCGAGGCATAGGTCGATGCACCACATGCCTCTACCACCAAATTGATGTTGTCATATTTCGGCTCTTTCTCCCCGCATAGCTCCTGTTTTCCTTTCTTTCTCAAATCTGACTTCATTTTTGGCAAAACCGAAAAAGAATGCTTCACCACTCTGCTCATGACGCGTCTTTCAACCTCATTCATCTGAAGCTGAGTATAGTTGGCGTTTTTGGCCGCGCATTCTTTATCTTCTTTTGATACTTCTCCAAAAATAGTTGTCACATTTCGCCCCACTCGGACGAAATTCCGGCCCTCCATTGCTGGTTTGAAGGTTACGTTGTGCCCTTCCAACGGGTCTTTGTCTGCGTCTACTACGACTTTTGAAGGTACGACATTTTGTGTCAATTGTTCATAGTGATCTATGAACTCTTGGTCGTTCTGGACCATCGCTGCGATGTCCTCGTCAAAGTCCATTGCCCTGTGGGTTGAGGGTTGGTGGTGGGTTTTTTTGAAAATTCTGTACTCCAGAAATAAACAATCGGAGGAATTTTCCGTCTCCGAGAAGCAGGCGAAGCCCTTACCAGAACTTTGGGTTCGGTTTGTACTCAATCCTAATTGAGAATAAAGTCGCTCAACACGGTGAGACGCAACCGAACAGAAATTCCGAGATATCTCGTACATGAATTTCAACTCATCTCTTCGAGCTCCAAGCTCCTCGTGAACAAACTTTCCGCTCTGAACACTTTACTTCTCATCACAAAGACTCACATAAAACTCAATCACCCAGCACACACCAACCTGTGATACATCTTTAAGGCTCGCTATTGCTGCATGGACGAAAGTAAAATGCGAACACACTTCTTCAACACAAGCAAATTATATTTGATTATTGGAAGTCTTCTCATTCTACTAAGGACCGAGAAGCTGAGCTTCTTACATTCACAGTGCACTCATAAGTCCAAATTGACCTATTCCACACACCAACGATCCGGTAGAGCGAAGACTCTAGCCTCAATTTGGGCATTCGATTAGCTGAGCGCAGACTCAGCCATTCCTTTTGGGAAACCTACTAACAGATCAACTGATTTTCGGTTGATAATCTCTCCTTTTGAAATCGTTCTCCGACCATGTCACGCCCGTGGTATGTGACTGTACAATGCTTCTTGATCGATGACAAATTCGTTAAATCGACCCTGGGGGAGGTGGGTGGACAGCTGAACACCACTCCAACGCGATTCAATCGGAGGAATTTTCCGTCTCCGAGAAGCAGGCGAAGCCCTTACCAGAACTTTGGGTTCGGTTTGTACTCAATCCTAATTGAGAATAAAGTCGCTCAACACGGTGAGACGCAACCGAACAGAAATTCCGAGATATCTCGTACATGAATTTCAACTCATCTTTTCGAGCTCCAAGCTCCTCGTGAACAAACTTTCCGCTCTGAACACTTTACTTCTCATCACAAAGACTCACATAAAACTCAATAAATTATAGGAGGCGCCAATCTTTTGGAGTTAGAGTCATGCTATGTCAATCGCTCCTCCGCAAATGGAATACTAAAACAGGGCGTCCGTGATCGTGGGAAAATAGAAAGAAATATTGCCCCCAGGCTCTCCAAGATTGAGATAAACCAGCCGGCCATCACTCAACAGCAACTTTAGACTTACAAAATCATGCTAGCCTCAGCAAAATTCAGATCATACGTCTTCAAATTAAATAGATTGTTGGCCCTGGGCCTTCATCTGCATTTTTACATTCATATAGACATGTAGCGACCCACCCATATAAATACACACACAAAGAATCAACACGATATGCGAGTCAGTCCCTTTTCTCCAACTTCACCTTGACGTTTCCGATGTCTACCACGATATACGAGTCGACCTTTGGCTCCGTTGTCAAATGAATTCGCCTGAATTTCTTGACAATCTCGATAAGCAAAAGCTTCTGTATGATGAGACTCAAGTCTCGGCCAGGGCAGACGCGATGACCGAAGCCAAAAGCGTACAGACTCGATGCACCAGGGGGAAGCAGTTTCTCGTTTTCTTTTGAGAATCTGTCTGGATTGAAAGTTTCGGGATCCACATAATAGTTTGGGTTGTTCTCGATCGAGTTCAAGCTAAAGAGTAATGTGGAGCCGCGTGGAATCAAATACGGCGGCACATAAATTTCCTTCGTCGTGTGATGATGTTTTTCCGAATTCTCTTTGCCCATGGTTTTTTCATCCTTTTTTTCCTCGTTGAGGCCATCATGCTGAAGATCAGATTTTGGAAAGAGTCCAGTCTTTCCGTCTTTTGAAAGGACCGTCTTTGAGCCGTCTTTTGAATTAAAGACAGATATTACTCCTGGGGCCCCAACAGTAGTAGCCAACGGCACCGTGACCCACTTATCGCCTATGATCGTGTCTCTATCTGTAGGTGCTTGGCGCCAAATATAGCTAAAAGCAGACCACATGCGTTGATTTTCTTTTACAACCTGGTTCAAATAAGGCATTCGCTTAAGCTGGTCGTCGGTAATTGAGGTCCACATGTTGCTCGTCGTCGGTGAATTTTGATCCTCTCTCAGCTTTTGATCCTCTGAGCTTTGATCCTCTGAGCCTCCCAGCAGGAGGACTTGCTGCACTTCATCCCACAATTTGTCGTAGACTTCTGGATGTTCGCTCAGATTCGTCAACATGCCAGTCATCGAGGTGGCCGTGCTTTCAACTGCAGCAAACACCACTGAGGCGGCATTACTCACCACTTCCTGTGTGCTCTGGTGTTCTTTTGATCTGGGGTTGGCCTCTGTCAGGAGACGATGGAGGACTGTCTGTTTCCTCCTAGAATTTAAATTAGATGTCTCTCTCTCCTCCACATCGGTCACATCGCTGTCTGTGCTGGAAGACGTTTCCTTTCCAGCAAAAACCGAATCAAAACCGAATGGACAAGTTTTGCTTTCCATCATATCAAAAGAACTCTTTTCGAGCTTTTCGAGGGCATTCATATCAGAAGAACTCCTGTCTACTTCCTTGGAAGTTGATTCCAGAAGAGCTGCCCTATCCTGCTGGAGTGCATCGAAAGTTCGTTGCATTGCCGCGGCAGCATGCTTCTCCTCGTCAGATCTTGTAGACAGCATTTTCAGGACAGGCATGACAGCTGTCTTTTCCAGTCCGTTTGTGGCGAGTTGACGCAATGGGTTATTTTTGAAATAGGCCTGGCACATTTCCACCATTTCTGTCACTATTTCTGTTACAAAGTTTTTTGTCACAAAGTCCTTTGACGCAGTGTAGGGACAATGTGTTTGTGATTCTTCAGTTTCATTTTCAGTTTCACTGTTTTTTTGAGAGATCTTTTCTGTATCTCGAGATTCTTGTTGCGCATGATCTCGGTCTTGCGACTGATCTGACTCTTGCGACACAAAATTCAGATTCTCTTGATCCGGAGCCTGTTGGTGGCGTCTCGCATAATATTCGTCCTCCTCAAAGGAGTCCTTTATCATTCTCTGTATGACACGCATTACCTCGCGAGTGAGACCGTCGGCGGTTGCAAAAGTGTCACCAGCGCTTTGGAACATTTGAGCCCATGCAGCTGGTCCTTGTTTCTGCCAACTGTCTAGGAAGTCTTGTATCCATGGGGCTCTATTTAATGCAAATTTGCTTTGGGCCACGAGTCTTCCAATTCTTTTGGCGGACTGCAGCTGGTGATCTCGATTTTTGTAGCCACTTTCGTGATTCTCGATTTTGGTAGACTTCTCAGAGTTACTTTCGTGAAAGCCAAGAAATTCCATTGCAATATCCGCCATTATTGTGTGCATCTCCTCGCCGACTGCTAATTCACCAGAGCCTGTGGTAGCATTTTGAGCTTTCTTATTAATATTTTGATCTTCCTGAATAAATTTTGGAGAGCCTTCTTTAGGTCCACCAGCCTCAAAACCAGCAAGGCGATCAACATGATATCTGGCGAGTTTTTGTATAGTTGGCATGAAACCATTCATCTCACTCTTTTGGAAGGCTGGTTGCATGATAGCCCTGGCTTCGAATGATTTTGAGTTATCGTCCGCAAACGTAAGGGCCGTATCCGATTGCCAAAGGTCAGCGTCCCGATTAGTTACTGTGTGATCTCCATAGCCACGTTTTGGAAAAGTGTTTTTGTTTTTAAGAATTTCGTACGCCAAAACTGGATCTGCGATCATTATAGCCGTGCCCTCGCCATAAAAGGGCACCTCTGGAATAGCATGTTCTGGGTTGTTTTGTAAAATGTTTTTGCGAAGATAGCCATAAGGAAACATAGCCCGCATACCGCCAAGTTTGATCTGGTAAATTCCACCGTGATTCTTCATGAAATCAAACTCCTGTTGCCGATGTGTCTCAATCTTCACGTACCAGTTTGGGTCATGTTTTTTCCCCCCATTCGCTATAGATTCAGCAGTGGGATCGGAAAACGGACCGTGGGGGACATGTAATACCTGGCGAGCTGACTGTACCGAATTTTCGGACTCCGTGTCTTCAAATTGTCGCCCAACTGGGTTAATAGCTGGCTGTGCATCATTCACACAATTTTCAACAACATTCACGGCGTCTTTTCCAATACCAGGAGGGACACACGATTTCTCTACTGAGTCTGCCAGCACCATGGCTCTCATCTGCGCTGCGGTGTCGGCCACGACAGGCGCCTCAGCAACGTCCATTGTGCTTTTGATCCGATCCTGCCTGACAGCGTCGCGATCTTTTTGGATTTTTTTGCCGGAAATGCCACCGGGAAACGTATAACCCTCAACACATCCTTGCTTTAATGTTGAGGATGCCAACACTGTGAATCCCCTTCTCATCTTGCTTGAATGCGCTCAGAATTTTGTCTATAATTTTGGACTTGCACAATATTTGGAAGTTATAACGTCGCTGATGATATCATGAAATCAACAATTAAACGCAGAACGATTATTAAAATTTAGTTTCTATTGGATAGAAAGGCGAAACTTCGACGAACGACATCATGTTTTCATTGCACCAAAGAATACATTGCACTACCAAACAACGACATACCCAAAACTGAAATCAATTACTGATATTTAATTATCGATATCAGGCCGCAGAATAGTAACAGTATCCCGGCGAAATTTTAGAGGATCGCGTTGCTTCCCGCCGAAATTTTAGAGACCCGCGAAGACATGGAAAAAAAAAAGCGGACTTGATGTTGTGACTTTCTGCCTTTTCTTCACCAAGAAGCGCCAGGCTTTTTTTTCACCAAAGAAGGGACTTTCTGAGCCTCGGGCTTTTCTGTGACAAGCCTTTCTATGATATGGTTTTCATGCCTTCGGAACCATGTTACGAGCCGTGAGAACAATGTTACCAAGAGCCGTGAGAACAATGTTACCAAGAGCCGTGAGAACAATCATTATCCTATGAGTCATAAAATGATTTGAGACTGTTCATTCATGTCAATGAAACTTTAATAAACCTCCTCACCTGAAAAAAAACCAAAATTTGGCTACTGACGGATTCGGGAAATTTAAAGCCGTATCCCTTGTCTGGCCTTCTCGTTGAGCTCTTTCATATCGATCTTGCAGAACTCGATGTCGTTGAAAATCCTCAAAAAATCAATCCAATGCATCCAGAAAGCTCCATCGTCTTTCAAGACTCGCATTCCGCGTCCATGATAAGGCTCTGTCAACGTGCTCCATGATCGATCATCCTTATCGGAAAAATCTCCGTTCCACTCCCGCGAATTACCCCATGGATTGCGCAGCTTGACCAACCACGTGACGCCGGGGCTCATCATATCACCCCCCGGATTGTGCTTCATACAATGCAAAAACATAGCCCCGGCGGCCACTTTTTTCACAGACAAGACGGTATAGGCATGGCCTGGGACCAGACCATCGCTTCGTTTCTGCTTGTCGTTCCCTTGCCCAACAATAGCTGCGGTGGCGAGCCAATTTTTTTTGCAAATCCCGTCTGTCAGATAGACGAGCAAATCGTAAGAAGCTATCAACTGATCGTTTTCTGATCTATCACCAGCTCTGCCCTGTAAGAAGCTATCATCGGGACAACCACCATCGTCCAGAATTCGATCCAAGGGATTGGAAGAGGCCGCAATTTTTTTCCTCTTTTTGTCTCTCTCAAGCGTATACCATTTCTCAAACATGTTTTTCCGTTTGTCGTCTTTTTTCGCCTGTATTGATAAAAACTTTCGCTGCCACCCGACGCAGTAGAAGAGTCCGGGCTTCTCGTTTGGATCGGGTCGGAATGACAAAGGTGCGAACGTCTCCCCACCGTCGCCAATGTTGGCCAACTTCAGATGAGGAACGATCGTAGGCGGTTTGTAATCCGATTTAGAGGGACAATTGTTCCCGCTTCTGCGCCATCTTTCCACATCGGTACAGCCCGTGAAGGCCATGTAGGCAAGAGATGTGAAGCCACCGGACAACTTCTCATATCCACCGACAAATTTCGCGAAGGCTTTCTCGACCAGCAATGTCCATACCATATCGCAATGCGGTTCGCAGAAGATTGGCCGAGGCTGTTTTTCCTCATATTTTTGAGCCTCATATTTTTGAGACTGTTTTCGCGCGGGTTTACATGGCACGAAATCGTCGATGACGACCACAACAAAACGGTCCAACTTTGGATCGAAAATGTGCACATCGTACCTTCCCTCCGGGTTTACTGGACTGTTATAGTGAAAAGGAAACACATGACCTTGCAGGAAGTCTTTATATTCGGCGATACCACACATGGCAGATACAAGCCAACAATCTCCCAACGACCCCTGTATCGCATTGCATGGGTCTATTCTGCGAAACAACTGGGGCTGTATTTGCGAGGTGCAATCGTGCATATCTCTGACGCGATACCAGACAACATCACCTTCATAATATTCCTCCCGGTCTTCTCCCAATGTTTTTCGCACGGGCGGAAAATTAGCGTCCACAAAAGGGGACAATGGCTGGTTTGTATTGCACAACTGACCACGAATCTGATTGTCGAAGTCCAAAGAACGACCGGCAACTGCCGAATGCGAAGACGTTTTTGCGTTTGTTCCATGTTTGTTTCCGTCTCCGTTTTTGGTTCCATACATCAACATGGTGGTGGGATTAGTATTACCGGGATGATGTCCTACGGCTACCCCCTGACGGTAATTTAAATTATTCGCTCTCACAACCGTAACTGCGCGCGTTCCATAATTTACACGTACCAAACCATTCGACAAAACGCGCGGCATGGATCCTCCGCACTCGATGCGTTGCGGCTGAATTTGGCCGTCCATGTTCACGGCGAATTCAAGAGGGTCCAACTCTTCAGTGGGCACAGAAGACCGTGTGCTAGATGGTTGTGAAACGGAAGAACGCGGCGACCCTGACACAACCAAATGCTGGCTGCCCATTTGTATACCCATGTCCGCAGCAGTGAGATACGACCTTGGCGGTACGAATGAGTCAGGCGGAGGAGCGCTAGCGAGCTCGGCAGGAGGCGCAGTCGGCTGCAATGCAATGGGCGCTCGCACATTGACTGCAGGCGCGCTTGCCTCGACTTCCACAGGAGGCATTCTTTCTTCGACTTCCACAGGAGGCGCGCTGGGCTCAGCTTCCGCAGGAGGCGCGCTGGGTTCTGCGGGAGGAGCACTTGGCTGCGAAACAGAACCTGCACCAGGTTGATTCGATGTGTACTGTTGCGTCGTCACCACCATGTGTTGCCCCGGTGGACACACCATGGTTGGCTGCATCATGGGCGTGACCATCGGTTGCATCATAGGTTGCATCATAGGCTGACCCAGCATGGGTTGCATCATTGGCTGTCCCAACATGGGTTGCATCATCGGCTGCATTATCGGTGGAGGTTGGATCACAGGCTGCACTATGCCGGGCTGCATCAATGTCATCGGTTGGGCCATAGGCTGACCCGCTGAAACCACCAAGGGTTGTTGCCCATTCGTCACGGTCGTCGTGGTTGACTGCACGAACATAGGTGTCATTTGTTGGGGTATCATTTTCGACTAAGAATAGTGAGTGAGTAACTAGAGCCTCAGTGCGAATGATGGCCGATGTCGTTCTCAAGACAGATTGCCGTACCACGCTATTCGGAATTGTGTTGTTCTCGTACTACGCAATTCGTACTACGCTATTCAGAATTCTCCAGGACCGGAAATTTTTCTCGTACTACGCTATTCAAAATTCTCCAGGACCAGAAACAAAAGTTTTAAAGAGAAACAAAAATCACCTGAAGATTTTGCATTTACACTTGATTTCAATGACGTCTTTGCTTAGTCGGATATTACAATTTATTATGCTGCAGTATCGAACCCTGGAACTCCGGTAGAGGCCCGGCAGACGGCAGAGAGCCGTCTTATCAACTTGACAGGGAATTCGCTTGCCGAAGAAACACTGACGAGATCAAAATGCCTCGCAATGAGAATGATTCTAAATAACCTTCAATTGCAACGATGACCTTGGCGGCAGAAACAATGATTCGCTTCACAGAGAACCTACTTGCTTACTTTTCGCTTCACAGATAAAAACTTGATCATTGAGCAAATTGGAATTTATACAAGAGACTACAGTCAGTCATTATAACTGATTGTAGTCTCATGAAGACATCCAAGAATCTGAGGACGACCACGACTTTTGCGCCGACACTGTTCAACAGTCAACTCACTGCAATGTCATTGTCAGCCGGAGACATGAGGGATAATTTACAAGACCAAATGGAACACTGATATGTTAACGTGGTAGGGAACAAATCCGTGGTTAACTATATCCTGCACAACATGAAGACAAAAATAGCACCATACAAAACGCCTGAAAACGAATCTGTTTGAGCATAACAAAAGGCATAACAAAATGAAAACGATTTTTGACATCGGATGTCCAAAATGAAAACGATTTTGCAAAATGATGTATCGATTATTCTTCTGATCACTGTCAGTGATGGCTTTTATGCTTGAATATATTGATGAAAAAGCCTCTACTTAGGAAACCCAAGGTGAAATCAAATTGTAAAATATCAATAGAAATTCAAATATCAGCAATTAAAACTCAGCCTGCCCACAAAGGCTGAGTTTGTTGCACAATGAGTTCTGCCTGCCCACCCAGGCTGAGCTGGCCGCTATAGAATCAATCACGACAAATGCGGGACGGAGTTGGACTCTCTGATGGAGGAAACGCGTTTTCCGTCCAACTTATGTGAATTCGCCGTTGGAAAGTCGTATATTGTGCCTGAATAATTAAGGTCGCGCATCGACTTGCTGTAGCCAAATTTTTCGTTGTTCGGATAACGGGTTGTATCGGCAAGACTCGTCGGGTCCCGCTTGGCGTTCTTTTCCAAGAAATCTTCCCTCCCATATTGAGGCCCGGGCTTCGAATACCTAAAAATTGTCATTTATGATGAGATTGACCCTTGATTCTTGAATCAAAAAATAAGTATTAAGCATTTATGAAATTATGATATTTTCTTTCGCGTGTCACTGTGTGATGATATTTGCGACCAAAAAATCTTTCCAACAAAGGAAACGTACCTATCCATATCTTTGTTGGAAACATATTTCTTTTCGAAGTCGTACGCTTGAGACCGCATGTTGCAGCTGGGATCTTTGATTGACATTGTTTTCGATGCATCAAATGTTTGGCTCGAGTGTTTCCATGGTGCTGGACCCAGTTTTCCGACGTGAAATGCTCGCTTTGTAAATAAAGTGGGGTTTATTCTCGGCAAGTCCTTGTCTGTGTGGCGCGAAATGTACAAATCCGTCTTGACATTGTATGGCGCGTCCGTGTCATTGTGGCGCATTCTCGCTTCGAACTCAATGTATGGGGCGGTCTCGTCCCAGTCCTCCATGTTCCGCATCGTGGTCGGTGGCTTTTTGAGGTACTTGTCCAGGATCTTGCGCTTTCCGCCGTATTTTTGGACGATATTGACTGGGGCTGCATCAATATACTTGTTGCTTCGCTCGTTTGCACCGAGACTGCGCGCAATCAAATTCTGCCGCCGTCGGTCTCCAGGATCTTTACGACCCGGCAAAAAATGCTGATCAAAAACGACGCCGCGTTTCTTTGGCTTGTCTTTCAGGACCTGATCGTAACGATCCAAATCCGTGACGGCGTTTTTGGTGTAATCTTTGTTATAGAATCCCATCACGCTCGTATCAGAAATCTCAAGTGATTTCTCCCTCTCGGCCTGTTTGCGGTTCCTTTCAATTGTCTCATTTTCGTATATGTCTCCCCCGTAATGGACTGACTCATAAATCGACTTGGGACCAAAATTATTCACGCGTCTTTCCACCAAACTCGCATCAAAGGGTCGCTCGTTATGCTCTCGGAGATGCGGCACCTGAAAAAATGATTTTTTCATTTTGTTAAATTGTTAATTTTCAAGTTTCAAAAATCATGTATGACAGGCTATGACTCCAGCTTTCCGGCAGAGATTCTGCATCAAATGGATTTGAGACTCTGATATGGTAAAAAAAAATATTGCCAGCATGTAGTGCCTCCAATAAGCATACCCACAAAAACAAAGTAAGCACAATAAGTAGCCTGTCTTCCTCAAATATTTTAAGCGCAATACCCTGTCTTCATCAAATATTTTAAATACCCTGTCTTCATCAAATATTTTTAATACCCTGTCTTCATCAAATATTTTTTTCCCATTGATAGGCATTCGTCTTTCGGCGCCTACAGCGAGTCCATGCCACTCATTTTCCGCCCATGGCGTTTTCAGGTCGGCCTTCCTGTAGTCGGTGACGTCCCTAGACAAAGCACGAAAATCTTCGAGTTTTCGCGCCTTAGGGTACTGCCAGGGCTTTTGACCAGCCTCAAGAGGTCTGTCTTCGCGCATGGCCATGCCCACTCTTCCCGTGGGTTCGTCTGTGAATTCGAATGCGCACGTGTTGTAGATTGGTGAATACGTCCACATAAAATCGTTTTGCAAGGGCCACATCTTCTTTCGCATATATTGTTTTTGCAGCTCCACCGATGCATACTTCTGACCCGAATACAGGTAGATTTCCGCGTCGGGATCCAAGAAATTGTCCGTCTCCACAGGTGCTTTAGTCATGCTTCGGAATGCCGTATTGGCTTCGGACTCCTCTCTGCATTTCGCGATATTGGCCCGGATCAAGTTTGGCACGCTCGCTGTGCGCCTCAATTTTTGGAATTCAGAATAATCCGGATTCATTTGATCCAACTGTTGTTTTCGCGTCATGCGCGTTCGCAGCGGCGAAATATTTGTTGAGATATTTGCCTCTTCTCCCTCCTCTCCTGCGTCTTCTGTGACTGCAACAGCACCAACCTCTTCGCTCGTCTTTGATTTTTGCAAACCTCCTTTCGCGGCTGCTTCTTCCGCTTCTTCTGCCTCGCGTTCCAGCCTTTCGCGCTCGATGCGGGCCAGCTCTGCGGCGAGTTCTGGCGAAATCCCGCCAGCCAGTTCTTCGTCTGAGATGTAGTCTCCGTACAGAATTTCCAGTGATATCAAGTGGTCCGATGTCGGAAAACATTTCAAATACTCTTTTGCATGGTGTATCCGAATGGCGCGTTTCATTTCCCGGAGTTGTGCAAGGATTGTGAACATTTCCTCCGACACTCGAGTAACATCGTAGAGCTCCGGTTTGGTGCCAGTCAAAACTTCTAGCGTCCCGCGTATCTTTATCTGTTTCGGAGTGCAATTGAAATTCAAATATACCCGTTCCGGATACCCCACGTCAAGGTTGAAAATCATTCGATTTTTATCGTCATTTGCAGTTGGTCTTGGACACTCTTCGAGCAATCTACGCATGCCTCCCTTGCGCAAACCTTCCAGCATGAAGATCCGGCACTTTTTATCTAGCAGACAACAGCCTGTGATCACATCCAAATCACCGTCTGCTCGTTCCCCAGGTGACAGAACGTAGTTGGCCAGGGCGGACACATGCGCATTCTCGAGCCCAACTGCCTTCTGGTTCACTTCTCGCACTATCCTCAACACTTCCGTAGCGATTCCACCATTCTGAATGTCGAGCACGAAAATTGCGCGAGAATACCGTTCGTATCGAAGGTCGATGCTTTTTATTTCGGAGAAAAAACATTTTGATGAAACTTCAGTGCCATGTGAATGCTTGTAACTTCAAGAAAAGCGCTTCAAAAAGTATAACATGGTGCGCCGACCAAAATCTATTGCCGATTCATCAATCATTCATCAATCAGGTGCTCTTGGCTTATATACCCATTGTCATTGAATTATATACCCTTTGTCATTGAATTTCGGATTCAGGTTTGTCGTGTACGTGTTTGGCACATGATCTGCCTCACTGTCACTTCCACCACCCGGAGACTTTGGGGGCGCCGTCGAGTCGTCCCCTGCCGCACTTCCTCCTGCATCCTCCGCCGTACTTTTTTCGGCTGCCGCTGCGGCTTCAGATGTTTCTTTTTTATACCTGAACATATCCTTCTCGGCATATTCTAATTTGTTTTTCCACGCCCCCATGGCAGGCGGATCAGACGCATCATTCTTGAATCGATATCGCACCACGCCTGATCGTGGGTCTTCCGCTTTCCACAGTAGGTTTTCCGTATCGGGGAGCGCATCTTCCAACATCTCCCAGTTTTCCAAAGCGATTTTTTCCGCCTCTTTCTGTATCGTCGTCCACTCCGGCAAAGGTGCCCGTCGTATGACCCGAATCTGAACAAAAGTCCCAAAATCCAAATAGGGGGGCTCAAATTCTCGGAGTTCTGAGCTCGAAGCCAATCTTGCGACTTTCTCTCGCGTTTCGCGGTCCAATAGTGTGGCGCAGTCTAGACCCTCTGACTTCAGCTCCTTGTAAAGCTGTTTCACGTTGCACCGGATGGGAAATAGGTCCGCTCTCAATGTGATGTCGCAATTGTTTATCAACATCAGGTCCGCTAACCGGAATTTGGCGATACCATGTGGGTTCACTTTTCCGCTCTTCTTTTTCTTCTTTGCACCAGCACCAAGAGCACCCCCAGATTCTGCAGATTCTGCTGCGTTTTCCCCGCCTTCTTGCCCTGCAGATTCCGCGTTTTCAGCTTCCTCTTCTGGCGGAGGATCACACGCGCCAGGCACCTCATCGCCCCGTGGGTCTCTGTCATGCACCTCCACAGCCAGACAGTCGCTCATCATCCATTCGCGCACGGAATGGACGTTGTCATGCCCAATGCTGCCGAGGAAGAATACGATTTTTCCATCTAATTTGACTCGATTATCGTGTGGCATAGCGCTCACTTTCGGCGTATAATGTGGCGTTCGCACCTTTGCATTCAATTCCGACATCAAAGCTGGTACTCCTTGCATGCTCTTTTCCGTCAACATCCCATAAATATAGGCGTACACACCGTTCGATTTGTCCGGAAGCGATCTTTCGTTCGGCAAGTTTTTGATCGCTTTGGCTTCCACGAAAATAGGGCAAAGAAGTGAGGCCATCTCGTCTGTGAGCACTGGCTGGTTCGTTGACACTTGCACTTCCACCGAGAACAAACCCGGTATATGTAAGTCGTCTCGCCGGGTACTGTAGATCTCGCACGGATAGAATAGCGGCAGACCGGCTTCTTGCCTTATTTTCTTGGACTCCTCGTCTGGAGGAGAGTCTATCGCTATTAACAGTGGGTTCAACGACACCGGTATCCGACCGCATTCGGTTTCTCCCATTGTCAACGCAACTTCCACCACAGCTGTCTTCAACAACTTACACATATCCAAACTCGCTTTCGCCGCAGGAAACGTTTTTGTAAAGGATACCTGAAAATTTTTTGTTGTCAGACAACAAACTTCACTGTTCAATTTGCAGTCTGACTTCCAAGCGCCAAACAATATATAGATACACTTTTGCCGCAGAATGATTGCCTATCATTTATGTCATGATATAAAAAAAATAATTTTACTTGTGTCTCCGTCCCAGAAAAGCTATAAAAAAATAATTTTACTTGTGTCTCCGTCCCAGAAAAGCTATAAAAAAATTTTTTTACCTGTGTCTCCGTCCCAGAAAAGCTATAAAAAATTTTTTTTACCTGTGTCTCCGTCCCAGAAAAGCTGGCTGCCTCGTTTTCTGTGAACTCTTTCAAGGATGCAGGAAGACCATCGGCGGGCTTATTCATTGCCGACATGTCATCAGCCATCCAATCGAAGCTGCATTTTATCCTTTCTAGCATGTTTGGGTGACAACGTGCCCGTATGGTAACGGAATACTCTATCGAAGGCAATTCCAGCTCCGCAAACCGTTCTGCGAAAGGCTTGGGGACAACAAGGTCACCCTTGTTGGCCGCCTTGGCATCCTTCTTAGCATCTTTTTTTGGTGCCATGTTGTTCTTTCTAGTCTACTAAAGAAGAGAAAAATGCTTTCTCTAAATTAGAAAACGTTGTTTCGTCTCAGGAGACTTCGTCTCAAAAACAGGTTTCTCTCATGAGACTTCAATGAAAATCATGTCTCAGTATTAGCCCGGATGATTCAATCCTTGCGACAATCCCGGATCGAATCCCACCTCGAAGAAATGTCCATGTTTGACAATCATTTTCCAAAATCATTTTGCACAAGTCAATTCATCTTGACACTTAGTAAGGCTCACAGATGCAACGATGAAAGGTGCATCCAACTGAGCTCTGCAATCGTCTGTTGATAACCGCATAAAAACTCTGCCCCGGTGGAGCGCCCAAGACAGGTTGAAAGGCTGAACCCCCAAGACAGGTTGCCTTTTGGGGTGCTCTTCACCCCCAGAAACGCGGTGTCCCTTTTTTTTTTTCACTGATCAACTTTCAATTTTCATGAATCATGAAATTCTGCATTTTTATAAAAAGGATTTTGAGCTCTCAGAGATTCTCCATTATGATTCTCCACAATGTCTTCCAAAATACTTCGCTCAATATTGTCAATTTCAAAACCATCTCTACGGACTTCGTTGACTTCGAGTCACTCTATCATCATTGACCAAATCGCTCACTTCGTCATCATTGATGACATCAAGAGGAAACCATGATCAAATCATAATTCCTCATGATCAAATCATACGGAGTTATTTGGTAAGTTGCCGTAACTCTCGATAGTTGAGGACCCATGGCAAACAACACAAGAAGTCACGAGGCGTCAACTCATTCATATCTCGACAGCTTCTCAAACACGATCTCAGCTTCTCTCTCAAAAGCGAGAGAAGCCTCACTCTATCTGATTCTCATGTATCGCACCTGCAACATTCTGCGAAAACCTCGGAAACAATGCACTGCCCGTTCGTTGAGTCGGCAGATTCTGCATCAGAAAAGCAAAAAAAAAAAAATCAGGCTGAGAACTCCACAACGACGTCGTCAATTTCCATTATTGATTTACTTTTCACACGACCACACATCCAGATGCATCTCAATCATCGTCTTTCACCTCGTATAAAAAATACAGCCTCACGGCATAATTTGAAATCTGATCACCTCTCACAATGACATCATGGATAAAAATGGCACCCTCTGCGAAAAGAAGATAGAAAGCTTCGTTACAAGAATAATACAGAGACAACCCAACAAACGAAATGCTGAAAGCCAATGGCAAATTAACCAGGATCATGATGGCGTCGCTGATTCTCTCCTGATAATATCCAAGACGAATCTACTCAGCTGCCGCCTCATGGTTTTCGATACGTCTCGGCCATACACCGTCTGGAATTCGCGTGAGTTAGACATGATATCTGGCACGGCCTTGGATATTGGCTAACGAAGATCTCTTCTGTCGATGGTTGCAACTGTACTGCTCACCGCCAAGATTACCAAGACGAATCCAACGAAATCACGGATCTTCCCTCTTTCATCACTGGCTAAATTTCAATAAATTGGATAAATTATAATAAATATCAAGAATAGTCCAACTATGTAATAATATACATGAATTTAAAATGTGCCCACACTTTACCTGGTCCAGGAATCCTGCATTGCTACAGTCTGAGCACGATTCTCGAAGAACCCAATCGTCATTGACATTGGCTTCCGAATCATTCCGGCTCCGCATCATGCGGAGCCGGATTCGACACGGAACTCGGATTCGACACGGATTGACTTTGTACTCATTGACACACCCTCAGACGATGAAAGACTGATGCTTTAAAATTAAATTGCGGCCATGGTGGGAATCATGACCACAAACATTGAACGAGGATTACTACTGTAGACACGTCCGTTGTCGCGGTTCATCCCTGGACATAATGATATTTCAAGACACTGAAAAAGCAAAACTATATGTTTGAGACATGATCTCTCTGCCCCTCGCCTTCATTAATACCGAGACACAATCTCCAATGGATTTATGGGTCGGCTCTATTTCTTCACTGTCCAATGGATTTATGGGTCGGTCGTCATATCGAATGGCATAGAGGAGACCCATCGGTCTACTTTGACTCCATTCACTATGATTTAGATACTCAAATACCCACCGTACGCACCATGTTGGTGCGACGTCGATAACCCATTCCGAACTCTGGCGAAAACCACTTAACTCCACGAGATTCGGGTGATTCTCCGTCACCGTGACGTTGTGCGGCGCCACTTTGGTCCGAATCCGGCTCCGCATGATCGTCCTTGGAGGCAACTCCTTGAGCAAAGAGCAACTTTTTCTGGTCCGTATTGAGATGCGTCTTACTGGACTCTGCTGCTGTGCTGTCGATGTGGCTCGCCGGCCCACGAAGAACACTTGCAGTCTGATGGGCCATATCAGACTGGGACTCAGAACCGCCATCAGATATTGCAGCACGATGAGATAACGACACAGACTCATCCACAGTCTCCCCCTTGATATTATTATGCTCGACATTTTTCTGGTGCTCCGGCTCCACATCGTCATGCCCTGTTACCACGTTGGCGGAAGACACTACTGCCACCAAGAGACCTGCTCTCAGATTTGCCATTGTTGACTTTTTTTTTGGGATGATGACAGCAAATTTATGGCCAGACTCTGCGTGCTATATTATGATATCGTATGATGTCGGACAATCGTGAAGACTGAAAATGACAAACACGAGCTTTCGCGTTGTGAGTCGGATTCACCTGGGACGAACTTCGCCAATCATATGGGAAACGAATCGATAATATATCAGAAATTGCTTTCGGAGTCGTAACTTAAACCAATAACTCGAGTTTTAAATTTCAAAACATAATATTAGCCGCTATCATATCTATGTTTTGAAAAGTAAGTAATTAACTAGAAACAAACGCACACAACTATTCGCGCACTCAAATACTTAGATAATTACTTACTTAGATAAGTAATCTTTGCTGCTGCTGCACCGACACCGACGAGATCTGAATCATGTTGCGATATGCAATCACTACAGAGAACACCTTTCCACCGTGATAGTTAACTTAAATTTCTGGTCTCAGCTCTCGAAAATCCTCCAATCTAAGCTCCTCAAATTTGTACCACGCACGTGCCTCACTCGGAAATAAGACGCCGCCGCTTCGTCCTTCTTTCGAAATGATGACATGAATACTTCGAAACAAATTGCAGACATCTCATCACCTCCGCTGAGACTTGCAAAACAAATTCGAAAAAATCCCGAAAATCAGAGAGTTGCAACATTGATACAGAAATCCACAAAGAGAGCGCACGACATGCTCGGAATCTGAGAAACAATACCCATCTCATCGCTTCGGTCTTGGGAAAACGAAAAACCTTGTCGGCCCCCGCTGAGAAACACCCTTTGCAATTTGATGAAAATATCCCAAAATTCGAACAGTTCCAACATCGCTATGGATTTCCACAGACTCAGAGGGAAGACGGGGGAACACTGGCGATCCGTTTTTCTAAATTTCGAAAGGTGAAAACTCTGGAAGAGAGAGCCAGCTTGACGCCGCTGGAGATAGACCGTAGCAGTTTCCTAAAAAAATCCCAAAACTCAAACAGTTCCAACATCGATGTGTAGCTCCACTGTCCACAAAAGGAAAACGCGGAACGCACACGGAACGGCCTGGCCCCCGTCATTTTCATATGCGCATCGCTGATCACATCCCTATCGCACTGAGTTGGATTTGCGTCGCGCTCTCAGTTACTTCTCTCGAAGTCCCCCGCCCAACCGCTGGACACCAATCCTCGGGCAAGCCTGGAGGACTCCGAATGATTGGAATCCCCGCCTTCTCCCGAAAAGGCCCGACGCCGCAGCAGGGCGATATACATCCTAATCCCAGTATGTCCTGGTCTAGAAAACCCAGTAAGAAAGACTTTTGAAAGTGAGCCACTTTTTTGAAACAATGAACACGACTTTTGAAAAACAAATATTCTCAACTCGTCCACAGATTTTCTCAACTCGTCCACGGATAGTTTATGATACAAATTCAAAAGTTCTGCAATCGAGTCACGTCATCGCATCTGATTGCGACTCATCAAAATCATATGATTTCTGGTCTCTTCTTTAGTGATTCCAATACGAGTCTGACACTTGTCTTCTAATGCGAATGCGAAACTTCTTCTCCTTGGTGTCATCCAACAAGATTGAATCCGCCACAACAATTATCCACTTGTCATCAACAATCCAATTGAATCCTTGTTGGCATCGTTTGTGATGTCCACTGCGATTTCCGAATCCATTGGAAATTCGGATCCAACTTGGGCCGGCGATTTCCATTGGAAATTCCAACTTAGCTCTGCAGATCGCACAAAAGTGAAATTCCTTCTTGACACAGATCAGATCTAGACGAGTCAGACTGTTTGTGTGTGTGTGTGACAGTGTGTGTTGAATCTGCTCCTCGAGGCTCTCAATAATAATTCGAATCTCGATGATATATTATGAATAAAGAAACCACCACCTCATGGTCCATGAGAGTTAACATAATTGAAACAATATGAGAGGAAGAATGTGGACAACCATTCCTCAGAAACAGAGCTCACGAATAGTATACTCAAGAGTCAAGTATTCAAGGTACAAAATGTCAAATGTCACTATTTATAATACTTTATGATGATGTTGTATGTTGAACATGTGTAATACTAGTTCAAAATGTTCGTGTCGATGTGTAATACTAGTTCAAAAGTCCACCGCTTCGCCGATCAATCGATGAGATTCCTTCAAACATGACAATGGTATAATAGAGATTATGGAATTATAGCAGGCATTTAATGATCTGGAGCACTGAATTCCACCACAACTCGACTTCCAGATGATGACTTCCAGATGATATTTCATATCGTTTCAATTCATTTCAAATGTCAGATCTTCATGACAACGTGTACAGAATGATTATTATCACGAAAAAACAGCTTATGTATATGATTTTCTATGATAAAATTTAGGTCTTGAGCAAACATAAACGAATGATAAAATTCAGAGAGATTCAGAGAGATGTGTAATATTGCTTGACAAATCAAAGGCAAATAAGGGCTGGAAATTCAACAAGACTGCAATATCCAGTTTTCCATTGTTCATATTAACTGGAAATTTTCCATCGCTTCGTAACGAAGTTCGTACCCCAGGGGGTAACAACTGAAACCCAAAGCTCTGCATATAGAATAGATCATGATTTTGATGATACTTCCACACTTCGTGTACGACTTCACATCACATACTCCCACACTTCACGTACGACTTCGTATACGAATCTACGGTCCATTGCTTCGCATTTAAAATGATCATCATGTTCCAAGAATATGATGATAGAAATTTCAAATTTCAATATCAATAACTTAAACTTTGAAGTCCTAATTTTGTTGAGATATTGTACTGCTGGGATAAAAGATATTTCTTAGAAGATATACGTATTTCCGGAATAACCGCACTTCTCATGACAATGAATGAAACATACTACAGCAAACAACGCTGAGGACAATGAATGAAACAATTTTTGTAAACGATGAGGACATACACCCAGGAGCAACTTGTTACACCCAGGAGCAACTCTACAAGTCAAATCGTGATTCTATAAATCAAATCGATTGTCAAGACTGTCCGCCCCAAGATTTGTCCGCCCATCAACGTTACGCAGGTTGTGTCAATCACGAATAGACACAATATTGATGAAACCATGCTGCGAGCTGAGAAGACAATCATCGAAACAAACACTCACCGAAACAAAATTTTATTCCCAGTTTGAGTTTTCATATGCCGGTTTACTTCCCTTTACCAACGAGTCCCTGTTTGCCATGCCCCTTGTTGTGAGCAGTTTTGAATGATCGACCCTTAGGCTCAAAAGCAAGACCCCCGCCACCAGGAGCGTGGTGACCGCCACCATGACCGACAGTTGCAGCACCATCGATTATGTTCGTTGAGATTGGATCGTTGAGTTGAATTCGTTGAGTTGAGTCCTGACGAGACACATTGTTATTGTTCCATTTCCAATTTGCATTCTGCCTCCAATTTGGTTCTTCTGGTCTACCCCACGCGTTCCAGTTCTGTTCAGCAGCTCCCCAACGTTGCTGTGCACGAGTATTGCGAACGTTCCGGTTTCCACCGTTCCAATTGAATTGCCAATTTCCGTGATTATTGTTGCCAAAGGACGGAGGATTTCCGTGATCCATTTTGTGGTTGCCAAATCCATTTTGATTGCCATTTTGTGGTTGATTGCAATTGCCACCACCATTTTGATTCGATCCCCCATCATTATTGTGCTGATGGATCGAACTGTTTGTGTTGTCGCCGCCGTTTGTCTGTTGAGGGACATTGTTGAAGGGTACATTTACTACACTGTTGAAGTTCAAGTCGCCCGGTAGGTTGAGTTTTTTCGGCGGACTCAGAACGCTCTGCAATAGCCCTGTTGTTGACGTTGGTTGCATAAGATTGGTGCTGTTGTTAATAACGTTATTCATATTTCCTCCATTCGGATTATTGCCAAAACCATTCGGGGGATTGCCAAAACCAATCTGATTGCCGAAGATTGCTGTGTTCTGATTGTTGATGCTTCTGAAACCGCTGCTCACAGTCATGGGAGGATTGACAATGGGGCGTTTTTGTCCGTAGCCAATACCGCTCTCTGGAGCGCTGCACGTGAGGATGTCCACCTCGAGATCGCGAGGTGGACAATAAGTCACTTGAGGAGCAGCGACAAGTGGCGGAATCATGTTGTTCAAAACTTGCTGCACTCCTCCGTTCGTGGACATGTTGTTTGCTCCTGTTCCATTTACAACATTTACATTATTACTGGCTCCTCCGTTCGTGTTTGCTGCCAGATTCACAAGATTTTGCCCTCCAGTCATATTTGCGCCTCCATTGTTTCCATTCATGTTTCCGATTAGTAGATTGCTGTTCATCGCTGTTCCGTTGTTCATCCCTGTTCCGTTGTTGAAACTTCCAAGCGTGTTGAAACTTCCCAGGTTTAAGCTGGCTGTATTCAAGTTGGCTGTATTCAGAAGCAACGTACTCAACGCATTCAGTTGATTCTGTTCCATAGTCTGCTGGATCTGAGTCTGCTGAATCTGAGTCTGCTGAATCTGAGTATGCTGACTCTGTTCCAAAATCGGTCCCAGATTGATGCTTGGAGCCATTAGCTGCGACGGGAGGCCAGCATTTTGGCCAATGACATTGCCATTCTGAACGATACCGTTCTGGTTCACAAGCTGCTGTACCATTTGCGCAATGGAGTTGTTGTTAATATCCAGATTGAGCATGGTGTTGTTGTTTCCGCCATTGGTATTGCCACCGGTATTTCCGTTGGTGCCACCATTCATGTTGTTCATGGTGACCAAATTTTGTCCGTTAATGCCATTGCCGTTTGGAGTAGTGATATTGTTGGCGTTCATCTGAGTCGGGTTCTCTTGGTTTTCGCCATTAATATGTCCACCAAAACTGAAGTGAAAGGCAGGGGCGTTGGCGTTAAGGACTGAAGGTAAAACTTGGGGTTGGAAACTTGGGGCATTGGCGTTCAGACTGGCAAAACCGATTTTCCCCGCCGCTAAATTCAGCTTGGCGCCACTCGATGACGACTGCGTAATGCTATTGGCGCTGTTGACATATCCTCCCCCTATTGAAGTTGGGAATTGCAATGCATAGTTCAATACGCGCGCCTGAGCGGAGTTGTTGGCGGCTTCCATAAACGGTTGGCGGGAATACGCATTGCGACTTGTGGCACAGGAGTGGGAGTCCAAGAGTATCGACGCGGACTTTTCTTGCTTCTCATCTCCTGAATCTCCTGAAGATGCATCACCTGAAGACTTTTCATCTCCTGAAGATGCAGCCGTTGATTTGGAACACGCGGTGAAACGTGGAATTATGAGGTTGTCCAGCGAGGTGGGCATCATGTCACAGCTGTACTGATAATACGGAGAATTTTTGTCGGCAGCCTTGCATTCGACATAGAGTCTGTTCACGACGTCCGTCACACTTTGAAAACTACAATTGGAGCAGGTCCCGTTCGAAGAATTCTGAGCTAGGAAAAACGGGTCCTCAATCAACTGCTGTACCGTTTGACGAGTGTTCGCATTCTTCGCACCTGCTTCTTCCTGCACGTTCGCAAATCGAAACAGGGTGATACTCTTGAGCAATATGTCGAGCACATCATTTCCGAAGGTCCGTGCAATCCATGCACTGTGATTCAGCTCTTCGGAATAGATGTGGTTTCTCAACTTTCCACCAATCGACTTTAGCTTATTCGAGTTGACGAAATTGTCTCCCGGCTTTTCCTTGAAAATTACCCGCGGAAACGGAAACTCGCCTGTCAGCACCCGAAACATGAGCACACCAATGGAAAAAGACTCGGTAGCCTTCGTGTAATGCCCAAAATATACCTCTGGCGCGATGTACTGATCCGTCCCCAAAACCCAATACGGATCCAGACTGTTGTCAATGCACTCTGCAGTATCAAAGTCGATCAGTTTCAACCGCCCTCTGAGATGGGACGGTAGCTTACATGAAGAAAAAACCTTGTCATTTTCATCGAAGTCTTCTGCAATAACAATGTTTTCTGGCTTCACATCCTTATGATAGAACCCACATTCTTGGAGGTCTCGGAGCGCGAGAAGCGCCTGTAGAGTGAAAAAACGCACAAACTCAAGAGTTTCCTTCGTTTCCATGTTCTGGTTGTTGTGATTTCCTCCCCCATTCTGATTGTTGTGATTTCCTCCATTCTGATTTCCTCCATTCTGATTGTTGCCGAACGAAGAGTCAGGTCCACCTGGAGGACCTGCCGAAGCGTGGCTGCAAAGAGCGTTTTTGTTTTTCAGCTGAATTTCCTTGTGAAAGAATTCGAAGAAATCCCTGCCACGGACGCGTTCGATGATAGTATAATAATTTTCGTCATCGTATATGACCTCATGAACCAGAGCCATGAATGGTGAATAATATTTCCTCGAAACCAATGCGTTCATATTCCGAAGCCATCGCTCGTGCGTTTCCAGATCGCCAAACGACCTGCGAATGGAGCGAACTTTTACAGTCACCTGCAAATGTTTTTTTGCCGGTTCAGAAGGATGGCCGTGGAAGATCCGGGTGCCTTTGTGGACGGATTTGGGGAGATCCTCATCCCGCTCATACTTGTGTTTGGCATGGAGGTCAAATTTGATGAATGGATATTTCGCTGCTGGATTTGCCATATTGTTGGGATTTGCCATATTGTTAGTCGACATGGTCGGAGTCTGCTGCATGCCCACAACCCGCTGTAAATTTCCTTGCTGCATTCTTTTGGGTTTGGAAGGTAGATTATCTGTAAGCTAGATTATCTCTTTCGCTTTTCCGTTTCGCTTCCCTTATCTCGCTTATCTCGGAATACAAGCGAAGGCCAATCAAGCAAAAGCCAAAACTCTACAACCGTCCCGATACTTTCTGAGTGATGACAGTCACGCTGACTTTTTACAGCCGTTACCTTGGTGTCACGACACTGAACTTCCCTGAGTGAGACAGAGGACTTCCCTGAGTGAGACACAGAAACTCTCTGAGGCTTGAACACTCACTAATTTCCAGCACAGACTACACCATGCTTTTCCACCTGCCTTTTCCCCGCGGTTTTGTTTATGTTTCGTTGTAATTAATTCTTCATTTTTTTGTCCATTCAGAAGTGAGCGACTTTTTTTTCATTCTCGTTTCGTCAGTGGTCATCAGCTCAAATGGGTCTTTCTCGTTTCGTTGGCTGTCATCATGTTCTTAGCTCCCTACTGAGTCTTTCCGTTCTTAGCTCTTGCTCAGTCTCAATCTCCCGCTCACTCCTCTTGATCAATATTTATGCTTTTTCTATGCACATTGCACTATGACTTTACACTGTAAATTACAGTATCCGAATGGATGCTCACAGTATCCGATTAGCTCTCATTTTCTCAGCAGATATCCTCAAAGAACAATGATCCCGACTCGACGTTTGAAACCAAGGCTCTACTTTTCGTCCTCTCACAAACACAAGACGCCATTTCCGACGTTACGCCATTTCTGGCATTCGTCAGTTTTTCGGATTCAAAATAACCGAATCATTACATGATGCATCGTTCACGGTTGAATGAAGCACGAACGATCATGGTATTAAAAATCAAAAACTTTGACCTTCTGTTGATGCCCATCTTCTGAGTTTCTTTCCTCGATCCGTTGCGGCTTGTGTGGATCAGAGCAGTGGGGGAGAACCATCGTGCGCAACTTAGAGTCATCCCTTCTTTAGGCGTACACAGGGCGAAATTCACTGTCGGCTTTTGGATTTTTTGGACGACTCAACGTGACCCAGGCAGAGCTTTTTCCGCTACACTGCCTACAGTGTCCGGAAGGTTGGGTGGCCGATGATACTTGGTCCGCAATACAAGATCATTGATGCTTCCGCCGATACAATGGCATCGCCCACCGCGCTGTTCGTCGATCCTCATGACGTATAATGAAGGAAACACGGCGCTCGAGAAAAGATTTCAAAACTTAAGACTTCAAAAATCCATGACATACCAGATTGCGCTGACGTACCAGATTGCTCCCACACCTACGGCAAGAAGGAAATGCGTTTGGACTGCTGTCCATATCTCACCCCTGAAGTGGGCCTTTTCCTGCGATGTTTTGTGATTAAAGAGGGCCATAAAAAGAAAGGTGCCCGGCGCTCCTCCGAACCAACTCGAGCGCGTCAAACACTTTTCCGAAAAACGATAGCCGATACCCATCTTCGCGCAGATTTTGTCGAGGAATACCAGCGAAGACCCCAGGCAATTTGCAAGGACGAAAATTCCGGCAACCAAAATGCCGAATTTAGGTCCCACCATCAGAATTTTGCCAAAACTTTCGGCGAACACCAAGGCCGGAAACGCATATATGGGGAGCGTCACCAGAAAACTCAAGAAACAACTGCTGTTGCCACCCATTTTGAATACCTGTAGTAACTTGAGGACCGAGTCCGGGCGACTGACGCCGACGATTCCTGCTTGACATTGTGCACCCAAGGACATGGCTTGCAATTGAATCCAAGCCAAATGCCAGCCATAACCCACTTCAATTATTACTCAATCCAACGGATCATGTCGCCGTCAGCTCCGATTGAGCCAGTCTTTCTTTGCAGTGAGAAACTGTTTCATGCCGCGTTGAATGCGTCCTGTCTCGCTGAATGCGTCCTGTCTCGCTGAATGCATCATGCCTGGTTGAAATTGAATGCTCTATTTCTACAGTCAAGCAACCAAACTACTCAACCAATGTTGCCATCCTACATCGCCACCTGCGCCGCGCTGTAATTATCGTGGTGAATCACACCAGTTGCAGCGAAAATAATGATGCCAACATTGACTGCAAGAAACAGGAGCCGACATGAGCACAACATTCTTGACAACATGAGCACCACACAATGATCGGCAAATACATCGGATGTGACATCCAAAAGGCACACGATATCATCAGGCACAATATCCTTTCGAACACGTAACTCCAATGAAATGTTTGTACATGGAGCTACAACGTCAGCACTGTGACTTAAGGTGACGCCGCCTATCGTAAGTTATAACTACTTATGATACTGCTTGAGCAGTTATAACTTATTTCAGTTTCATCATGACGAGCAGTTTCTGTACCCACGCTTCCAACCAACTACTGTAGGGCATAGATGCGATCCACAATTGTGGTAAATTCGAATATCCTAAAACCGACCCCAACAGCGCGCCACACACGGTTGCGTTAGTGTCGGCATCGCCGCCTTCGCGCACGAGTTTCTGGATTATGCGCTCAAATATTAGACATTTCTCTGGACTGTGAAGTTCGTCCCATCTGGTACTATCCGGACTGTGAAATTCGTCCAAATTTCCGGTTCCATGATCATGATCATCATGATGAATGACTGGCGTAGCCTGGGCAAAAGACTCTGATGGCCCTGCCGCAAGGTCTGATGACCCTGCCGCAAGACCAGACCCTGTCAAACAAATAAGCTCAGCTAAGCCCCATAAAGCAGCACCCATGCACTTGTAGGTGTACCCGATACTGTGAATTTCGCCCAGAACGAGTGTGTCCCTGAGAAAAATATCATTTTTGGACTTCTCGCCGAAGGCGAGGGCTTCCCGCGTTGTTGGCTTCTTCGCGGCTCCATTGGCTGAATCTTCGCACGGTTCCCTGAAAAACGGAGGCACGTACTTCAGGAACTCCTCGCGCTGAGTTTCTTCGTCTCCCAAGACTTCCATACCTTCCTCCAGCACTGCAGCAACGATAGAGTGAATTGCAGAAACACTGGCTCTCCCGTCGAATCGCGCTAAAGTACTATGATCACAATTTTCATGATGATCCAACAAAAGTAGCCCATTGACTATCAACGCCACCACCACACACGAAGCCTGACACTTCGGATCTGCATGCGTGACCCGGCAAAACTCCAAGCTGTTTTGTTTCGCCGTATTTTTGTCCCAATGAACACCCGTTATAGCCGTTCGCATCACTGCTCCATTTGCCGCGACTTTCCGCCCGGAACATTCCCAGACAAATCGAGCCGCGTCACACGGACTTGTACAAAAATTCTCTTTGCAGATAACTTTTTTTGTCGTGGCACCCAAGCCCGCGCCTCCATCATCTTTCAATTCAACGAACCCGCACAAATGCCAATTGTGGAGCCTCCTCGCGAAATCGCACACGTCTGCTTTCCCGCCGGTGTTCAGCAGAGAAATCAGAATCAGCAAAAGCTGATCGGTGTCGTCCGTCCAGTCACCTGGGATCCACATCAAACGATGTGAATCTGGATAAATTTCGTCCATACCTGGCTTGATATCCACTTTCTGAGGATAGTGCTGCGCAACCTCCTCTTTCGACAAGAATTCTGTGTTCAAACCGACCGCATCTCCCAAAGCAGCACCGAAAACGAGGCCTCTGATCAGCTCTGTTTTTTCTCTTTTCCGGCTGTCTATCACCGTCGATGTTGCTGTTTCTTGCTTTTTGTTTGCTGATGCGTCTTCGCCTTGGATCGAGTCGGAGTTATCAACAAAAATTGCACTGGGTGCGTGATTTGTGCCCTGAAACGACTCCGGCTCTTCCTGATCCGCTTCAGAGCGAAAAACCCACTTCGCAAAACGCTGCGCATCGATTTCTGCTATGGCTTCAAAAAGTTGCGGGACGCTTGCTTTTTTAACGAGCTGCTCACGCAAAAACAGAAATGCTTTGCGTCGTTGATCCAAGGACGACGATTTGTTGCTTAGCACTTGCAACTGCTTCTGGATCTCCAAGGATTTATTGACATTTGCTCCGTTTTTGGAGCCAGACTGCCCCATGACGAAAACTCAGATTGTCACTTAAAACCGCACGGGGATCCGTTTCAAAATTTTCAATTTGAATTCTCACACGTGACTCACAATAGTACGACTGAAAGGGCACAGCGAATTTTTCTTGTTCTTACCGACACGATCCATCTGATCTCTCCATCCTGCTCGTCAATTTCACGAATAACAAAACAGACACCCGAATACTTCGCGGAGACGACACCGCGGCACTATCACCGCACAGATCTTTAAATTATGATGACAACATAAAGACACTCATCATCTATTTAAATTGTAGCATCTACAGACTACGAATCATCAAACACGACAAAATCATAAAAGAACATTGCAAAATGCCAAAAGAAATTTAAGATCCGCACACACAACGCAAACACAGATAACGAGATGAAAGAGAATCGGGACGGCTCTTTCTGTGATGCTCCTGATCAATAAGATGTTGACTTTTTCGCTATGGGCAACGACAGTGACCGTGACGACACAATGTCGCTTTTTGTTGAGTCCGAATTTCAATTAGATATCAGCTATTGGTCAGCCCTGTCTGAACGGTACCTTGACGAACTCGAGAGAATTCGAGGGGTACCTTTTCGCCGTCGTGTTCTTTTCTCAGACTGTACACGTGCTCCGTATATAATGACTTCGAACAAATCACGAGTACATTTCCAAGAAGAAGACAATTCTTTTTTTTTTTCTTCGCAGGACTAACAAACTAAATTTCTCGCGGCCACTAATTTGTGTCTGGCCTTCTAAAACCTGGCCAATTAATTTTTAGGCCCATGAACCTTCTCACCCCTACTTGTGTGGCAGGCCACTCGCTCCGCTCCCTTGCTTGCACTCAGCGGCCCGCGCGCGCTGCGCGCCCCCCAAACTTGGTTACAGGAGATGCGCTGCCCCAAACTGACAGTGAGACAGCACATCTCCTGGATGCCAATCAATACCCCCACACGCGGTCTCATTGCAATACCTCTATGCACCGCCTCCGAAATCCGTTGCTTGTTCACATGACATGAAATCAACAGAGAACACAATCTATCCCACGACCTTGAAATGTCTTCGACGTTACTCGACAATCACACTGACTTACTTGACAATCACAATCATTGCACTGTGGCTTTTCCATATATTTTTTTTCGAAATAAATTATATTCCAGGCTATGATAATGTCGCAATAGCTCGAAATTCGTCAGAACTCAACTGCACAAACAAATCTAATATACATTATATAATATACATCCCACATGACAGTAACAGTAACAGATTTAAATTACACATCGTTCCCATAACAATACTGGACACGTTCAAAAATTTAAGTCGGTCTTTATGTAAAATGAGTCTGACACTGTCAGTTCTGTTATACACATTCAGATTTGAGTTTGAGAAGTTCAAGCGTTAAACCTATCCTTATCATGAGGCTAGACGCCGCATCTCATGTTCTCGGGAGAAATCCAAATGGAACACATATTAAAAAATAGTAGCTGAGTGGCACTATAGATAATAGTAGTGACTTCCGAAGAATTACCACATGGGCAGAGACTTCGTGCGACTTACACTACAGAAACTACAATGTCAATTATACTGTAACTACGTAACTTTTGAAATTTGGTAGAGTGAGGCTATGAAAGGGGACGTTGCTGCGGGTTATGCAGAGATTCGATATATGCATGGGAAAAAAAAGATGAATACAAGAGCAAACAAGTTGACTTTTTAGTTTTTTTCGATTATTAACCCTCTGCAGATTAATACTCCCATTATTCTGTGACATTTCCAGACCCATAGATTCTGTGACAAAACAATGACATTTCCGATACAATCTATAATTCAGGCACCAAGACCTGCAATTTCAGGCACCAAGACCTGCAATTTCAGGCACCAAGACCTGCAATTTCAGGCACCAAGACCTGCAATAACAACATACTTTACTTTACGAGCACCAGACCTGGGATTTATTACTTTTTCAAAACACATTGAGTCACTTTTCTGATTTCGTACTATACAATACTCTTTTTGCATCATGCATCCGGGTTATGGATATCATATCGACTAAAAAAAAAATTTTAAAATTTCAAACATGACCTTTTCGAATACTTATGGAGAGAAAAATCATGATATATACTGGCTTCCTGATCCAAACATACTAGGTCCCCCATAATTATCACATCCTTGGCCCAAACATAAAATTTGTTACAAAATGGATCCACTAAATTCTAATTTAAAAATTTAATGCGCACTTTTTTAAATCATCAAGGGACATCCCCATGATGATTGGATCTGGCATCTGGGTAAGCTCCTCGTCTCCAAGCTTTTGCAAGATATTGTCCGTCAGTTTCTTGTAATCATCAACCGTCAATCCCTTGACCCACTCCACATAGGCTGTGCTTTCGGGCGTCAGCAAACCCACCTCCTGCAACTTTTTGCTGTGCGAGTCACTGATCCTGGTGATGGCTGCGAAAATTTTGAACCACGGACGAACTTTTGCACACGGATCATCCATCCCCTTCTTATTTGGGGTCCAGAATTTGCTCTCAGCCTTGCTGGCAACCCACGGTATGGCCGTCACGCCAATGGGTTCACGATCTGCCTTCTTGGAGCAAATACCGACACACATGAGCCAATCCATATCGAAAGATCCCTTGTAATCCTTTACCATGCTGACGGTGTCTTTTGCTGCTTCACCTAAAATCGCCTTGTGTCCACAGTTCGTGTCGATGATCGGCGCCAATGGAGGCAACAAATTCTGTCTCAGCTTATGCCTCAACGTCAAATGCACGATGCTGTCGCGAGACAGACCAGAGCCGACGCCGCCACCTTTTGCCTCTGGCAGCGACGTGCTGCAATTAACAGCAAAAGGCTGGCCAAACCGCTGGGACACTGAACAATCCACTTTGCCATTGATAATGGTATCGAAATTGAGACCAGAAACGGCCAAGTCGGTGGACAAGTCGCTGTCCGTGTATACGATAATGTGCGTTTTCCCCACCCCGTGTACCTTGGCGTCTTCGCAGGCCAGGGATAAGCCGTATAGGATTGCGCCCCCTTTCTGACTTGCTTTCACCAGCTTGTCATGCTCATTCCAGTCCTCCGATTTCAATTTTTTATCGTCCAAACCCGCTTCGCCAGTCTTTCCCTCCAAAATCCCATTTTTGAGACGGTGCACGGTGACCCTTGAGAATAAGGAGTCCTCAATAATCTCCTCCATTAAATCCGCAGACGGCTTCCTCTGGTGTCCAACATCAAGTTTCATTGAAGAATCGACCCCATCACAACCATCATCGACGGCGAGTATTGACCATGAAGAATCTTTTTTGTTTTCGAATAGCCAGGACATTTGTTTCTGCTTCCTGCGAACTAGATTCTCGCCGTTGGGATCGCGGACCCCTGGAATCCTCTCCGCACCCTTGGGAAGCATCCTTCTGAATTCCTTCCAAATTGCAAACACAACAGTGCAATGGATTGGCGGCATCGTATCCAGAAGCTTCTTGGAGATGGCAACTTTCACTGCGATGTGGAACCGTGCTGAATATGAAAAGGAATCCGTCATCTTCTCGGAGATCCTCTTCTCGATTGCACGCAAAGACTCCATATCCCGACGATACAACTGATCCGCCCAGCCCATGTATTCGGAGTGCTCTGCGCGCAATGTCAAGTCATGACCCAGATTGAGAGTCTTTGCCCACCCCACCACCTCGTCCACAGCAGCAGTGGTCAAATTGGGAACGGGGACAGTCTTCTTTTTTCTTTTTTGCAACGCCGTCGCCGACGTGTGATCATGATGAGACACAGGACGAGGCACATGTCCCAACGGCCCACTTACAAGGCCATTTGTTGATGACGCCGTCGCGTTGTTGGTCGCAGCCACCGCGATAGATTTACTCGTGGTCTCGCACTCTTTGAATGTCAAACGCAATCTGGACAGCAATCGTATCGCAGCCGAGGCACGCCACAAAAATCCCAAACTCATCAGCTTCAGAGTTCGAAATGATGACGCCAAATTCGAGAGTATCCCCTTCCTCAAGAGTGTTCCACCGCTCGAGATTGCCCCACTTGCTCGAGATTGTTCCACCGCTCGAGACTTGGACTGTTTCATTGCTTGAGATTGTTTCACTGTTTCAATTTGAGATGGTTTCATTGCTGGAGAGTGTCCCAACGCTTGGGACTGTTCCGAAATATTGAATTTCGCCGATGGAGTCAAAGAATTAGGCGTAGCCATCCCAACAAATGCCAACATCTGGAACATGAAAGCAATACAGAAAACCAAATCACTCACCATCGCCAACGTCTGGCATTTCTTCCTGATGAAAACCGACATCGCGCTCCAGAACGACTTGGCTTTGTATGATTATTATCGACCCACAATTAATATTCCGCGCCCCAGCCAATTTTTGTGTGACTACTTGCGATCCGCGATGAATCGTTACTGCCACTGGCGTCTTTTGAATCCTGATTCTGAGCGCACAATCTCCGTCTCACAATTTGAATGCGCAAACTAAGTTGTCGACTGCAACGACGTACCTTAGTACCTTGAACTTAATACTCCAACAAACGAATGAATGAATGGAACGATGAACTCCGTTCAAGAAATGATCGGACTCGAAGACAACACCTCTGTCAAGGAATTCAAATGAAAAGAATAAATCCGAAAAAATTGCCGCCCCCAATTCGCGCCCGCATACGTTACGGTTTGACATTGTATAGCTGGCATGAATTCCCTCGAATCCACGTTTTTGCGTCCGACTCGAGTCTCGCAATGCGGCTGCCGCTGCGCAATTGCCTGACACAGGTACCGCCGAACTTCGGCAGCTGCAACAACATATGATACGCTGAAAAGAGATAGTCTCCAGGTGACTCCTACGGGACACAATATTTCAAATAACGCGAGTTATAATCATTACAGAAGTTGCCATGTGCTCGTCGTAGCCATCACTCACCTGCCCGAAAGATATATCTGCTTTTGTTTGAATCATTGATATACATAACGTTCAGAACAATCTGAATATCAATTTATGAAATATGACACAGACCTCGACTATCCACGGCTTGAATCATTCGCAACAACCCTATATGATCTCAAAACTCTCGCATATCTTTCCGAGGATAACGAAATTGGTTCTGACCGAATACATACGCCCAAAACTTAAACTTAAGGAACCGGCAACATTATGGCCTTTCTTAACACACGACTGCGCTCGTCTGAGCTCATGAATCATATGGCTCGCAAATGGAAGCTACCAACTACCAATATCAACTGCAACTGCCAGATTATTATATCCCCCCGTTCAGAATCAGGGCCGGGCCGGGCTGGAGGCCCGAGGCCCCAGACACGACACTCACGAAAAAAAGCCGACATACTACGACGCAATTGCTTACAGTCATACACTTCACGGTTTGAAACGAACCCCCACACACATTTTACATTCTGCCGCGATCACAATGACATAGCCTAGTTCGTCATAATTAGACTCAATAAGGTCCAGGATCACCTGAGACAAGAGAGGCATAATTCAACAAGGATCAACCGAGACAAGAAACGCAAAGCCATCGGGATCACCGCTTTTATGACGCAAACAGCAAAACGCTTCGCATCAAGTCCCAAAAGGGAAAGATATCGCACACAAATTTAAAGTCAAACCGATTGAGATTATTGACATCGACATTGGCTCCCCAAAAAAGACCTGTGAAACACGACTGATTCTCCAAGAATAACCCGACACGACTGTCTGCTTGAAACGGCAACCGCTGACCCGAACGGTAAGAATTAGAAACCAGATTGCGACAGCTTTTCTTTTTTTCTGAGGCGTGGTCTCATAGACTTGCCCTGTTTTGCCGCAGCAATCACTGTCGCAGACTGATCGATTGACTGACTGACTGATTGATTGATTGAACGGTAGGGGCAGCGACCGGCCTCCCCTTAGTTTAAAAGGTCTCACTTACAAGTTGAAAGTTTGACAAATTGCCATGATCAGACACTGATTTTTTTTTTGCAACAAAAATGGAGTAGTAATTTGTTGAAAAAACGCAACAAAAACATTTCAGATTTTTGTTGTAAAAACATCAAAATCCAACAAATCAGCGCCGATTTTTTGTTGGGTTGGTAATTTGTTAGAAACATGTTTTAACAAAAAGCAGCAGGCTTTTTGTTGGAAAAAAGGCCCTTTTTTCCAAGAAAAAGCCTGTGAGTGGACTTTTTTGCGCAAATAAAGAAGAAAACACTTCAGCCGCGCGCGTTTTTGCTAAAAATAGCCCCATTCTCCAACAAAAACTATGCTTCAATTTGTTGCGCTCTAAATTTGTTGGATCCAAAATCCAACAAAAAATTTCATGTGTCTTGTTGCGTTTTGCAACAAATTTCGGTCGAAATTCGTTTCGGATTTGGGCAACAAAATCGCGGAAATCATTTGTTGTAAAAAAAGTCAGTGTCTGATCATGGCAATTTGTCAGTTAACTTGAAACGTACACTCACAGGCGTGTCCACATGACTCAACAGCTTCAAAAAGGGAGCTGCGCCAGCTTTGACTTCACTGGCTCGGTTAACACCGACTTTCAGTCTAGCTACTACCTTTAAGACCTGACACTCTCGCAGGCTCCACACACAACATCTTCACACTCTTTGATGTAATTCCCGACCATCAATGATCACCGGCCACTATCTCCAAACACACTCTCTCCCATTCCCTCACACACACCCCGAACGAAGGTAAAACTTCTAAGATTTTTCGCCAAAAAATACACGAAAAACCAGTCGGCGCGTCACTTTCAGCGTTCGAATCGATTCTCGCGAGGTAACTTCGCAGGTCAGTCTTCTCGCCGATGTGTTTTAGAACGCAATTGTTGGCAAATCTCAACAACTCCGAAACGCCGTCGCCGTAAGAACGTTCATCGCCAGATAATCGCATGAACTCCTTCCATATCGGATGTCCAGTTATCTTCGTGTCAACCGTTACTCTCGGCACACCATCAATCTCGAGTTCGTCCCAATGCAGCTGGTACCACGGGACGAGATAGGGCACTTTCACGAGAAGATATGCCAGATCTTCGTCGTGATCTGCTGCAAGATCATCCACGACGCAACCTGTCGAATAGTTTTCAATAAATGGTCCGTTCTGATCCATCATCCGACGAAGTTCTCGAAAGATTGGTCTCGACAATAAAGTTATATATAAGCCAAATGATACCGAAACACATGAAATTCACTACTTCGGCTTAGAAAAAGTTTTATGATAATACCGCCAGCGTCAGACGCCGGGTCTCCATGTTGGCCCGTCATCGTCGAAAACTGCTCCATATTGGCCCTAACGACTTACTACTGCACTGCACAACTCAGAGAGTCGACAGATCTACTACTACTGCACAACCCAGAGGGTCAGCAGTTCTGTCCCTGCTACATATATCGTGACCAATGATCATACACATGCGCACTTCGGCAGACGATAGCAATTCGACGCTCGGTCGGATTTCGTCGTGACCTCTCCAACTCTTCGGGCGTTTCCTTCGGCCCTCAGTAGTCGCCTTTCGCAGCCGATGGCCGCCATGCTTTCGCAAGGCTGGCGCTCATTGTCATCGTCATCGTAGTTCCATCGTGGTTCTTAATCCAAAAACACACACACGCAAAGACAAAAAAAATCGATTTCGCAAAGCTCGAGCCCAAATACGTGGCGTAATGCTGCCAAACATGGACTCTCGATACCCAAGCACCAATTCGCATTATGCAAAATGATCGAGATATTGTCGCGTCGTTTTGAGCAAATCAGAATCCCGGCACTTTTTCGAATTGATCGACTTTCCGTTCCTCAGAACCACCACCGTGACTTTCCTGCAGATGTTTGCCGTCGCGTTGACATACGTTCACAAGAATAGCTTTCTTTTTTCGAAAAAGACAAAGAACACGTAAAACAGCAACACATTACACCATGTCGCAGACAGACATCTGGTCTGTTCTGATTGGATTCACGAAACAGAAATCAGATAATAAAATTCGTCTACTGTACATGTGGCATGTGCGTTTCGTCCTTTTTTTGTCATGATGGCACGCAAAACTATTTGGAGAACAGAAACGGAATTTTGATCCTGATCGATACATGTGCATTTCGTTAAGAGTCTTTTCTATCAGTTGACCTTATTCATGCGTATTTTTCAGACCTTTTTCATCATGCTATGTAATTTCTTCATGGCGTAACTTCTTCCACAGAGGTATCCTGTGCCGATGTGTAGTCAGAGTCAACTTGTGGTCTGGTCTGGGGAACACACACTTTCACTGTTGAGATCTCCTGTGCGTCGAATTCTTTTCCGTTCACTCGACACTTGAATTCCGACGTTTTCCATCCCAGGTCCTGACCAAACGAATCAACAAGACCTTCTCTTGCGCGGGGTGAGTCGTTATCTTCCAACACTGCCAGATCCTTTGCCCATCCTATCAGATCCTGTGCAGTAAGCTCGTCCAGTCGATGTGTCGCATACAGAGGGTAAGGCTCCCACAATATCATCTGGGGAACCTGCATTAGCTCACGAGCCGTTGTCGTCTTGATTTCGCTTTTCTTCTTGTTATTTCCAACCTTTTTCACGACTTCCTTATGCGTGAATTCCACACAGTCGCAACCCTCCACGTCACGCCACTTTGCACAAAAATCCTTGCTGGACTTTTGGCCGCTGGGCTGCGTGAGATTCAGTTTCGCACGACACACAGAAGCGTAGCCGAAAAGATATGAAGCGGTGGGGATTGTTCCTTTGGACTTTGTATCACCAGTCGAGTCCTTTTTCGCTTGTGTCATTTTTGCCAAACTCCGCAAATTCTCGGCAGACACGCGTACGAGCGCGATGCCACTTAACGTCCGACTCTTGACGAAATCTTTGAGCGATAAGAAACCTGTCGTATTTGGTCTGTTGTCTTTTTCCATGCTGTCACTAGGTGCTGCCTTGTCCGCGACCAACTCATACAGTACCGGGATAAGCGCGGGCTGGAAAAGCTGACGCTGGAATCCAACCCCAGCTTTAAGTCTGAATTTTCGCAAATGAGAAACTTCCGCCTGCCAAAATTTAGATGTGACTTCTTCTGTTAGGAGAAGAGAGGTAGCTTTTTTCTGCGATTCGAGATTTTGCAATGCCTCTCGAAGAACCGCGAAAGGGTCCTTCTTCTTTGTGACCAAGGAAGCCACCAACGACTTCAAGGATCCCGATTTCGAATCGCGTTCGCAATGCGGAAGCAAAGGACCTACTGCTCCTTTCATTGAGGTCTCTATGCGCTCAATATCGCAATCAGGACACTCAGAGGGAGACCCCTTCAGGCAAACTTGCAATTGATGTGTGTGCTTTTTCGCTGAACACTCCCACGACATGGTTTGGTCACAACATAACAAAGTCGTGCGTGGTCGTTTCTGTGCGGCACGCGCTTCTGCGCAGGTGACCTGGAGGCCTTTGCACTTGCATACGTCCTCGTTCCAGCAAGGCGCTTCCACCATTTCGCAGCACGTCAATTCTCTTGCACCAGCCTGATACTCCTGCCACTTGTCACAAGACAGGGAAATACTATGCCCACAATCGCGCAACTTCCCAGTGACTTTCACATTGCAAGTGTTGAGAAAGCTCAACTGTTTCGAAGTCTTGGCAGCAGCTGTCCCTCCGGTCTCAACAATCTTCAATAAGTCTGCGCATTTGATTTCCTCAACATGACCACAAGGCTTCGTCACCGCGATCTTTTTTTTGCAACATGTCAAAATCTTTGCAACATCCGCTGGTGGTCGCAAGGATGAGAGGCCGTTCTGGACTTTTGCGTTGAGCGGTAATTTCTGTTCCTTCTTGAGGGAATCCAGATCTGCATCTGTCCACGGTGCCCAAGCCCGAATTGATTCTACTTGATGACAGGGCACATTCATCAGTACGTGGCCACAGAGTGGACTTTCGATATTCACCAACTCCAAACATTTGGGCAATACACATCCCTCGCGCGCAGCTCCGCATTTTATCTTGCATTGGTGTCCACAGTTTCTGTACAAAGTTATTTCTTCAGAACAATTAACAACAGTCTTAGGAAGATAATTTGGGATCGGTCCCTTTAATAACTTTTCAGAGACTCCAGTTATCGGTTCGTCCAGACTCCAAAGACTGCGGACAAGCAGACTCGGGTCTGCGGTGTTTACAACCGAATCCAACACAGCCTGCTCAGAACAGAAAACAGTGCAATCATGACCGCAAAAAGGATTCCTCCTCACGATCTGCACTTTACATGGCTTCATTCCTTTTTTCGCCAGATCGAATGCCTGCCCACACACCACTGTTTCACGGTGTCCACACTTGCGTTCGAAAGTTGCCTGCTGCTGACACGGATGGTCTTTGGGGCCATAATCCAAACAAAACTCCTTGACAACCCCCTCGGTATGTGCCAATCCTTTTCCCTCCCAGCTTCGGAGCTTCACCTCTTCCGCACAACTGACACGGGCGATATGACCGCAACGCGGAAGCTTTACGTCCAGGCGCTGCTGACAGATAAAAGATTTCGTCCCGCTGCTGTATTCACGCGCCCGATTGCAGGAAATCTGCACGACATGATTGCACACTTCCGGTTTGTAACTGACAATTTGGGCGCATTTTTTGACCGACGTCGGGTTTTTCCTCCAGCTGCTCAACTGATGGCACGTCACTTCTTTGAGCTCATGGCCGCAATCTGGATAAACATACGGTTCGGGCGACCTTCGATTGCATTTTGGAAATTCACGGGCGCCCTCTTGAATGCTGGTCTGAACATGACACGCAAGGACTTCGTCATGCGAACATGGCAAGCGAACAGTCACTTTCTCCGGACATTTGAAGTTTTCCAACGCTTTTTCGATGGGGTCTTTGCTCTTGTCGACATCAGGCGCATGTTTGTATACATAGGAACAGGGGAGCGGTCCCTTCAGACTGTGCTTCAAACACGGCGAACCAACAAGGACCCCACAGCTGTCGTTGTGTTGCTTAGTCCTAGGCCAATGGCATACCATCCCGCACTCGTGGCCGCAAGGCAGGACTTCTTCACAGATTTCTTTGCAAAAGTCCAATCTTAACTTGTGGGGATTATCGATTTCGAGCCGCGACTTCAAAGGATGCTGCGGGCAGCAGAGCGGCAACTTCGAACCAACTCGCGCTTGTTTAAACAAGGCATGACTCGGACATAGCGCTTCTACTTTACTGATGCTGGCACCTTTTCTTTCCGTGTCCGCATTGCCATTGCCATCCGTCTCAAGACTCGCGGAATTGTCACTTTTTCCAATGGGCTCTTTCAATATTTCAAACGTGCGCATCCAATGCTTGATATCCACACCTCCGCCTTTCCTACTCTCGAAATATCCAACATTACCCAAAACGTAAAGGCCCAGTCGCGCTCTGGAGAGTAACACGATCATACGATTGACTTTCTTCACGAAAGGCGTGTGCGAGTTTTCATCCACCACGAGACTCGCAATCACCACATCTGCCTCATCTCCCTGGAACCGGTCCACCGTCGACAAGCGAATTTGATCGGGATCTGAAGGCTCCTTGCTCAAGAGTCGTCCTTTATTTTTATACTGTAGCAGCATCTTTCGAATCAACATGAGCTGCCCCTTGTACGGGGTCAGAATACAGATAGATTCGCGTCTGACACCACAACTTGCCAGGTAGTAAGCCAAGGCAACGGCCAACGTGGCCTCATGTTTGTTGATCTTGCTCAGACCCACCTCAGCCTTGCTCTGAGCTCCCGAATGAGTCCAAAGAAAGACGTGCGACTGCAACCCTGGAACTTCCCGACCCTTCCAGTAGCTTTCGCTTGCTTTCTGGCCAGGCAACGTCTTTGTGCCGCAGACCTTGTGATCCTCGATGGCCACGATGTCCTTGTAATACTCACGAGTGAGATCGCAGATGTCCTTGCGCATGCGCCGCTGAATACTCAATACGCCGTTCGGAACTGCGTGCGAATAGGGCGCGCGAATCAGTCTCTCAAACATACTAACGTTTATCTTATTCTCGATTTCGAAGTCAAATTTTTGCATGACACCTGGTTGCAGCTGCAGATGATCACCAATCATCTGGAACTTCAATGTCGTCGGGCATAGGCAGGCGAATAGCAGTGGCTCCAAGACTTCGCTGGCTTCTTCAACGATAATCGCAAACGGCCCCGTCGCACGAATGGCTTCGAGTCTTGCGATACATCCCACGATCGTGCCACCAATGACAGTGCGGTTTTCAAATACTTTCGCTGCAGCGCGCACCGTTGCGTCCTGCAGTGCTCGGCGTGCAGTTGGCAATAGTTCACGGGCATCTATGACGACACTCTCTAATGTTGTTTTGTGGGCAAACATCAAATCCTGACATGCTTCCCATCGCTCGGCTAGCGACATCTCCCATGTCCACGCATGTGGACCTGGGCAGGGAACACGTTCTTCCCGAGGTTGATCCCAGAAACCCTGGTCATCTGAACTTGCGGAACCTTGGTCATTATCTGCAGTCCTCTGGGCACTACTGTCTTGTCCGAAAGTGGACGTCCCCAAGTTTTGTCGGTTGTTGAGACCTGCTGCTACCTCTTCGTCCGAGTCATCTTCTAATTCATAAACTTCACGAAGATGCACGACAGCATCGTTTTCTGGCTCGAGGTCCATTTCGTCTGCGTTGTCGTAGTTGCCGAAATCTGCCGCGTCGATCAATAGTGGAACATCGTAAATGTCGTCATCAAGATCTTTCTGTTCGACATTCTTGCTCGGGCCATTTTCATTGGAATCTTCAGCGGGGCCATCATTGTGACTTCCAGACGAGTCGGAATCCTTGATGGACCTGCTACTGGGAGATGAAGGAATGCTCTTTGGTGCACGTTCACTTTCCACAATTTTCTCGGTAGGGACTTCAACGCATGCGCTGTCCTTCGACAATGCAGCTGTCGTTACAGTATCCTTCGAAGCCTCTTTCGCAGGTGTTGTTGACATGCTACCTTTCGTGTCTGCATCTCCATCGATGTTTTTCGCCAGTTCTTTTGTGGCCACCTCCTCTGCAGCAGCCAACGAGCCCTGGACTGCAGCGAAAGCATCCTGCGCGTCACTCGGGGCATGCATTTGACAATATTTCTGGCCTGGCATGGCTTGCGATTTGCATGGGCCTCCATCTTTTAGTTTACCGATACATTGCGATCGTTTTTTGGCAGCAGCTGCAGCAAGTGCGTCGTCTGCGCCATCGTCTTCAATTTCAATCTCCTTCGATTTTTTCGCTTCCAGTGCCTTTCGCTTTTCCTCTTGATCCAGAAACCAGGTCACGTGTTTTTCACAATACGGCATGTCGCGCGTGATCGCACGCAATTCGCAATTCGCGACGCTAATCACCTTTTGTGAGCTTGGATCCATGATCTCATGCTTGTATTCGCACATCGGAAGGCTGTGTTTCGCGCAATAGTCCGAGCCAGATCCGTCCAAAAACTCCAGACAGTCTTCCAAAAGACAGAGAGGATGTTTCTGGCAAACGTTCCGTGGCGGGTAATCCGTGGATGCGCCAGCGGGTACAATGCGCAAATTGATACACTTGAAACACGCATGCATTTCGCAAAATCGCTCCTTTGATCCGCCGAGATTAGCTTTTGGTCGCTGACAACCCAGATCCCACCAGCGTTCGCATACGTGATCACGACATAAGTAGTGACCAGGCATCCTTTGACTCACGCAACGTGAATTCACCGGAGCATTATCGGGAGCAATGACACAACGATGCTGCTCACACAGATCTACATCGTGCCAATCGGCAATGTTGGGACAAAACATAACGCCACCATTTCGATTGCTCGTTCGCGGATCCCACATCGCATCGCCAGGCTCAACGCAGGCCCTGCACATGGGTAGGGGTCGCTCGCCTTTGATAAACATGAAGAGCATCTCGGCTGGATCTTGCTTCCAAACTCCTGCCTCTATGTAATGTTTCGCGCCTTCGAAGAGCAGCGGCATTTCCTGGAAGGCTCTTCGCGCGGGAATCTGCTGCTGAACACGCCTTCCCATCTCGCCCACAGAAAGAATTTCATGCATACGTTTCAACCTTGCCCGTCTCTCTTTGTTGCTCTGGATGTTCGCAGCAGAGGTCGTTTCGTCTGGTTCTTCGAGGTCAGGAGGATACTCTGCATTTCCCAGGTTGTCATAGAAAACAGACCGCCCATCAAATCCGTCATGATATTCGCCAGGCATGTAGGATTGCTGAATGCCTTCGGCAACGTCAGCCACCATTCGCGAACGGACCACTGTGGCAAAAAGCTTCTCGGTTGCTTTGTATGCTGCCTGGTTGCGCTTCTGGTTCATTGCTCGTTCCTTTGGGTTTATACCCGTACCACCTCCATTTTCAAACATGTCAATTCTCCATGCGCCGAAGAGCGCTGCATCCTGCGCGAGATCGCGGCAGATTCTTGGTAAATCATTCAACATCTCCACCTCCTCTCGTCGCTTCTGGCGCACTGGATCATATTTTTTGAAGTGTCTCTCTGTGAAGGGCTCCAACCTCGTATCCCCGGCATTGCCCATACGAACCAGCTCCACAGATTGGTGGCTTCCGCCCCACCTCCGTTTTCCTTTGCCCTTTCCTGTGAATCCTTTTCCCTTGGAATCAAATCCCTTGTAACTACCAGTAAGCGTTTCTTTCTCGGCCTCCAGCAGATCAATCAGAAACTCATCCGTGGCGTGATTTTTGTAACTCAGAACGAGAATCGGAGGACTTCCCACGGTGGGGTTAAGTTGCATCCAGAGTTTTCGAATTCGCATGAGGGCACGAGCAAGCACCACTCCAAGGTATGATTTCCCCGTACCGGGCGGTCCTTGTGTCAGATGCACAGGATTACGCAGCGCGTCAACGAAATTCACAAGCTGTCCACAATCCAAAGTGGCATTGATAATCAAGTTTTCCAGTTCTGTCATCAATTGAGATGCAAGCGTGCCATTTTGTCGGATCTCTCGAATCGGCTCCAAACGGCTTTCCGAAATCAAAGACTTGACGAGTCTGCGGACGCCCTCACGCGCTGCAGCACTCTTGTATGTGTCGTCTTTGAGTCCGGTCAGAAATGCGAGCTCCTGGGAACCTGTATTGGATGTACTGCTACCAGAACCCTGAAATCTATCCCCGTTTGCGTAATAATACGAGTAGTCGATGTCTTCTTCATCTGCATTATTTTTACTTCCAACGCTCGCTTGTTGGGAATACTGACCAATCGTGTTGCTGAGATCCGGAGGACGTTCCTCGCAAAGATTCAACAATGCCCCGTCGTCGAATGGCAGCTTTCCGCGGGAAGCTTGTTCCTCCAGGGCCTTCAGAACGGGAATATACTCAGGTGCAAAGGTGCGGCAATCCACCACAGCCACAATTTCACCCTGACGCCATTGATCGGGATCAAAGTTGCCCGTTACTTTAAGGACATCAACACACAGGTAACCTTTTTCACGATGCTTCCATTCATCTTTCGGCACATCATGCGATGCTAATTCTCCCCACAGAATCGGATCAGTCAACTTTAGACATCGACCCTTGGTTTTCTTGTCTGCGAACTTGTCAGTACTGTGCTGGGACGTACCTGTGGTCGTATCCGTATTCTCGAAGGTCCCCTCATTGCCCACCAAATTGCAACGTCCCAGGCGAATTAGACCGACCAGATTTGGAGGCTGCAGACGCTGCGTCGTTTTCCAGTGTATCTCTTTCTTCACCGGTGGACAACGCGACTCGAACTTCTCAAGATAGACACGCCCATCGGAGTCGGTATCTGCAACTGCTGCATCATAAACATGGGTCGCAGCACGTGCACTCGCGACATCAAGAAGAAGTTTGCCGTCCCTCTCTGCACACTGAGCGCATAGACCGGCATTGTGCTGACGATTTTTGCAACAAAAACTGACACGGTTTCCACAACGGCCTCCTCCTGCAAATCGCGATCGGCAATACAAAGGCTGTGCGTCCGGATTACGACCGCGTTGGCACATAGACACTGGTATCAGTGGGTTACCACACGGTCGATTGTCACCGGGTAAACCATAACAGCTCGGCGCGAGAGCACTGTGACCATCTCCAAATGTCATTCCGCACATAATTCGACGTAAGGTATCCAGATATTTTTCCGGGGATTCGTAGATGCCTTGCGATTTCGAATCTGGAACATTCATTTTGGGCAAATGTCTGGCTAGAAAAAGCTGTGGTTGCAGCAGCCATTCAACAGTTGCGTCTCGCCACATCTCGTGACTGAATTTCGCGGTGGAGTTTTCTTGTTTTGCTTGAGACTTTTTACCCTGGATGTTCACATGTGACTCGGATTTCACCTCTGCTTTTTTTGATTGTTGACTTTCCTCCTCCTCTAGAGTGATCGCCCACGGCTTTTCAACCTCTTCCATCAGATCATCGATTTCTCGTGCAGCATCACGATGATCTTTGTTGCGCTTTTTTAGTCCGTCTCCAGCAAGTTCCAGAATTTCCATCATCATGCCTACAATATTTTCTTTGGTTTCACCACGAGGCCACCGAAAACGCAGCAAACTCTTCACCACATTTTTGACAACGTGTGCTGCGTGAAGAGCAGCTGCTTGAGTTTGGGCATCGGGATCATTCGTTGCGAATAGATTCGCGTTAGAGCCTCGAATACGCTGCGACTGTGGCACAACCAGTTGGGTGCTCGCTTCCTTCAGATAGCGCTGCAGCGC
>Ga0099797_100086_pt1 | contig 53864 bp, 35 predicted proteins | sample Uncmet_Sort48C_1_FD_89871 | JGI IMG/M metagenome (GOLD analysis project Ga0099797, IMG submission 89871) | Marine eukaryotic communities from CALCOFI LINE 67, Pacific Ocean - C012_Sort48C_1 | ecosystem: Environmental > Aquatic > Marine > Oceanic | place: Pacific Ocean: Monterey Bay | collected...
GTGCTTGTTGAAGTGCTGCTTTTGGGGATTTTCTGTGAGGCGCTTCCATTCTGTGGCTCTCCGGTAGCAGAATTCTGAGCTTTGTTCACAACAGCAGGCTCTTTGTTCACAACAACAGGCTTGAAAAAGCCGTTTTGTTTCACTCCGTGGTGGTACAGACCGAGGGTGAAGCCATCGCATACGCGTTTGATTCCAGATATCACTTGCGCCTCTGAGAGCGTTGATTGCACGTCGGAAACACTGAGACGTTTTTTGGGTTCTGTTTCTGGTGGATCACCATCTGTGCTACCCAACTCTGTTTTCTGCTCTGACGTTGCACTGTTCGCACCTTGTTGTGGAGATTCCAGCAGAGCAGATTCCGGAACCGCTGTGCTAGGACTTTCACTGACACTCGCATTCGCACTGCTTTCCGCAGCAACCCCACCGGACTCCACTTTCATTTCAGTCGGGTTACTAGGTGTTTGATCATCACCAGTAATTTTTTGCTCTGTCTTGGTAATACTCTCATCACTCTCGTTCTTGTTCTCCGACTGAAACTCTTCCACAATCTGCGTCTCCTCTTGCACAGTCTTCTCAATCTCCTCCACCTTCTCCCCCATCGCTTCTTTTTCCATCCTCTTTTGATCAATTTCCTCCCCGACAGAAACCACATCAAATTTCCTGACCGGATAAAACGCCTTCACATTCGCAGCATTGATTTTGCGGCATTTTTCCATGTGCTTTTCCAACAACTCCTGTTTCTTTTGATCAATGGATTCTAATTCCCGGTGTTTATCCCCCAATGCTGCGGCTAATAGATCGGCTTCTTGCTGTTTCCGCTGCAGCTTTTCTTCCAGCTCTTGGACTTCCTCATCGAGTTGCTCACCAATTGATTTCAAACTGCTATCTCCAACGCCAGAGACTCTAGCTTCGGAAGAGGCTCCAACGTTATTACTACCTCGGTGATCTGCACCAGAAGAATCTGAATTCCCAGAGTTGAAATCTTTGATCTTCTTCAAATTCGCCACTTGCGCTTCCTCAAAAGCGATTTTGTCTTTTGCAATTTGGGATTCTATGATGGCGAGTTCACCTATTTTCCGGTGTTCCATCTCTTTTTCTGAGTGTGCCGGATTCGCAAAACCTAACAAAGATCGTGTTTGTTCTTTGATATACCCAAAACATTTCCGCGTTTCCTCTTGTTTCATCGAGAGTCTCCAGAGTTCTTGTTGAAACGTATCGTTAAGCTGTTTGTAGAGATTGGTGATCTCGGTGCTCAGATTGTGCGCATTTGCGAGAAGCGATGTAAGTTCTGATGCGTCAGCAGAATCTCTGGCTGAAAGCGACTGAGATTGTTCCAGCCCGAGATCTTCGAGAGTTTTTGCCATCCAGGCGAGAGAGAATTTTTCGACCTTTTGTTCACGTTTTGTCTGGTTCTGTGGAGAATTATAGGCTCCTTGCTGTGTTTGTTGCGCGCCTCGTCTTTTATTACTGGGTGACATAAACTCTTTTTCAACCAGGATTTCGGCGTAGCGCTGCAACAAAACATCTCGCCTTCCCTCGATGTCTCTAGTTTCGGTCGCGAAAAAATACCGTTGCCAGGACAGACCGTCGATCAAGGGGTCACATTTCACGCAAGAGATGAATTTCTCGACGAAGGAGATCACGGATGAGGAGACCAAAACCGCTCGAGATGACGCGTGATTGCGGATTTGGAGATGTAATTTTTTTTCTAATGGGTTGGTGCCACCAATGGTGGGAGGAGGTTTGGGTGCAGCAGCTGCAGCAGTTTCTTTTTGAAGATTTTCGCTTTTCGACGAGGCTGCCGCCAGAGTTGTTGGTGCTTCAACAACCAAAAGACCGCTGACACTCGTTGATATGCCGCCTTCTGGGGAAAGCTTGCCATCGAGATTTCCATCAGTATGATTGCCTGCTTCCTCTTGTTTTGGATCTTGCTTTACGCCATTTTTTGTATCTTGCTTTCCATCAACTGCGCCATCCCTTGCAATTTCTTCCAAACTCTCCGAACTGCTTTGTGATTCCACAACCTCCACCCCCTCCGGCCGCTCTTCAATCCCATTTCCCCCATTCGTCATTAGAATCCCCTCCCGTCTTTTCATGACTTCTCTCAACTCAATCACTCCGTCCCGCACCAGGCGCACGATGTCCCAAGGTAAGTCGCACTCCACAACCAACAAGAATAACGAATCCACGTAGATTTCAGTAGGTATCCTTCTGTTGAAAAACGACAATTCGACCGCTTTCGAATAAAGGAATACGGAGCGCCAACAGAGACCTGATGGAAATACGGGGCCGAGATTCGGATCCAATGCAACGGAGTAAGCGAAATTCATCTGTTCTGTCGATAACATTTCGCCCCAAGTGGAGATGATGGAGATGATATCATGACTGGAATCGTTTTCTTTCCCATCACCAACAGAAGATTTCCCATCAGGACCACCAGAAGAAGAAGAAGATCCTGATCCTGCTAAGTCTTCCAGATATCGTAACTCCTCGATGTAATCGTTTGAGCCAGAGCGCAGCGCCCGAGATGAGGACGAGGATCCTCCTCCAGTGATGAGATTGCTGAGAAGACCTATGGTGGTGGTGGTGGTGTTACCTGTCGTGCCTGTAGTGTTGTCACCCGAACCTCCAGCATTACTCGAGCCAGCACTTGGACCTCCATGTTGCCCCAAGCTACGAGAACCAGTGATATTGTCCTCGACGATATCGATATCGGTGTTGATCAGGTCCTCAGAGGATTTTCCAGGTGACGATAGCCGGATGTTTTCTGCGACTTTACGGCCCACAACAGAGCCGACAGTGCTTATCGCTTGCCAGATGGACATGGTTTTTTGTGATGGAAATCACATCGCTTGCCAGATGGACATTGTTTTTTGTGATGGAAATCACATCGCTTGCCAGATGGACATTGTTTTTTGTGCTGACTGATAATGGAAGTCACTCGCTACTTATGACATAGCATTTGAAAATTGACTATTACAAATTCGAAAAAACGTTAAAAGAAACGTAAAAACACTCTCCAGAAAATCCCAGAAAATTCTCATCGTGTCAATCCAGCTCCAATTTCTATCTTCTCTTGGTATTTCCCTCTTTCAGATTACTTATGACTCTCAGCTCTCCATGACGTTGGAACACAGAAACAAATGACACTGTGAAAACTCGAACACATAAACAAGATGGAAAACTCGAACACAAACACAAACACCAAGACATCCCGTCGTAACTTTTCAGGGAGTCTTGACATTTCATAAAATATGTTCCCCATGTAGTCTTGACATTGGCATACTTAGTATGCCAATGCTGGCGTACCGGGTATGAGTACATCAGCAATGTGATACGTCAAAAAATACACGCGTGATTTGAAATCTGCGTGATTTGAAGTCACTGAATTCACTCAATTCAAGAAGCAATTTTCACATTGAATGTGATGTATTGCATAGAGAAGCGCCTCCCATTATTGATTACCTCCACTCCGCTTCATCAAGCAAATTCGCTTCCTGACAGGAAACTAAAAATCAACAACGTCCTTCTGTGTTTTCGTCTTTGCCTTCTGCCATGACTTTGCCTTCTTCCATAATGACCCTTCCTTTGTCTTCTTCCATAATGACGCTTCCCTTGTCTTCTGCCATGATGACGCTTCCCTTGTCTTCTGCCATGACATTGACGTCTGTGTCAGTGTCTTCTTTCAAGATCACGCTCCACTGCTGTGCGCGTGACTCTTGCTGTTTGGCCAGTTGTGCCTCTCTTTGCTGCATCACTATCTCCACTCCTGTGTCTACTGCTGTTTCTTCTCGAGCTGCTGCATCTGTGTCTACTGCTGTTTCTCCTCCAACACCTGTATCACTTTCCACTCCTGCATCTCCTAGAAATGCTTTACCTCTGCCTCCTGTATCACTTTCCACTCCTGCATCTCCTAGAAATGCTTTACCTCTGCCTCCTGTATCACTTTCCACTCCCATGTCCGCGAAATCGTTCAAACGACACGTCGCCCACCAGTTTCGTCCAGTGTTTTCTGATTCTCCGAGTTGATGACTTTCTCCGAGCTCATGCTGTTGTCCGACTTGATGACTTTCTCCAAATTGCCCTTCTTCTCCGAGTTGCCCTTCTTTCCCCACCTTCATTTGCCCTTCTTCTCCCACCTTCATCATAACAAACTCAAATTCTTCCTCCAGCCTTATCAAAACTTCTTCCAACTCTTCTTTCTTCCCCATAAGATAGAAACTCTCTTTCTTAATCTCCTCCAACCCCATATAACACCTATCTCGTCGATGACAATTGCTTTGCATGGAAAGGATTGATTTTTTTGCGAAAGTGTGGTATAAATTCCCTCTTGGAAGCTTGTTCAAAACCTTGCTCATTGTTATTAGCGATTTACTTAACATTCGACTGCTCCAAGAGGAGGATTTGGATTTTTTTTTGTTCTGCTCACTCTGCTCATGCTGTTGCTGCTCACGCTCCTGCTGGGTAGTTTGTGTTGTTTGTTCATCTGAATCATCAGAATCTTCACTTGAAGTTTTGCTCAGTCTCTTCTGAGATTGAGCTTCCAGAAGAGACTGAGATTCAGCTTCCAAAATAGAATCAATACATTCACTCAACCCTTCCTGTCTCTTCTTTAACTCCTCGATTTGCGATATGAGAATATTTTTTTCCGCTTTCCAGTCTCGGATTTCCTTGTCACATTCCAGTTTCTGCTTGCCGCATAGACAGTCCTGATAATCTTCATCGTTCGGATAACATTCTTCTTTCAGGAAATCACGCAAGTCACGCTTTCTCATGTAGTCGCGTTTGGCTTCTGTCGTGACCATCACAGATACTGATAGTGTTGCTACCAGTACAGCTATGCTTGCCACCGGGGTCACTAATTTAGCGAGAATCTTCGGCTTTGTCATTATGGGCGATAAAACCGTGGCAACGCATGACAATGTTGTCATTGGTAAGGCCTGACTCTTATGGATCATGCTTGGGCGTCTTTGCGACATTTGGGCAAAATCTTTGGGATTCAAGAATGGACCCAAGAATGGACTCGAGACAAAATCAAAAACCTGACCTGTGACAAAAGGAAAAGATAATTTTACCACACGGGCCACACTCTTGCAAAAAAATTTGATTCGAAAGCCAATCGCTCTTGCGCGGCTCTTGGTTGAAACCATGCGTTACAGTTACATGAGTCAGCCGGCCTTAATAATTCAATGATGCGTTATGACATGTCATTGTGATCCAGGACCTTAGGACCGTATTGCGCCGTTCGTGCCAATTTGATCCGATCGGATTCCTTGCGCCGTCATGCTTTGATTCAAAATTTGAACAACGATTTTTTGATTCAAATCAGAACTCAACCATACTTAACTCCGTTGTAACAACGGCTGTAGCAGTTACTACTGTAACTGTTACAATTACTACAATAACTACAATACATGAAAATATTTCGACTGTTACTGTACATGAAGATATTACTTTGAAAGACCCTAGATAAAATGTGAAAACGACTTGGAATAGCGAAAAAATACCAAAACTGGGATGTCAATGACATCACTTTGGAAACTTTAACTGGAAAAAAAAACTAGAAAAAAGTAACTGGGTGCATAAGATGACTCAAATTGTGAACGTTGTCTTCTTAGACATGTGAATGCACAACTTCAATACTTTCAATAACAAGAAACTTGTCTTTTCAAAAATGGTTATGATAAAAGCTTAGAACTTAGCGTCGCGTGACCCCTCTAACAGATTCGGAAGACTGTTAAGCGGGCTATCATAGTCACTGACGCTGTGACTCTTTAACAGAAGACTCTCTAACAGAAACGGGAAGCCTTCTTATTAATACAGACTACACATCTGAGGAACTACATATGAGAAACTGCATAAAACGAACTACATGTGAAGAGTTCAGATACTCTACAAAATTGGAATTCAGAATTGGACTTCGAGATTTCTTACGTAAATAACGGCGCTTCTTACTTGAATAACGGCGTCTCTTTTGCTTGCTTCTCTTGCTGGGGTTCAAACGTCGAGCGAGACACTGGCATCACGAGAAACAATGAAACTAGTTCCCATGCCCTTTCACGCCATGACGATTATAGCAGATCCTGTAAATAAGTGGCCCTCTCAAGACATGAAGTCCAGTTATAGCAGATCCTGTAAATACGTGGCCCTCTCAAGACATGATGGCTTGATATATTGAACCCGTTGAGCAGATCCCTGCGTCCTGGTCAAAATTGCATCCGTAGCACTCGGACTCAAATTATGACTGTTAGCAATGAATTTGTCATTGACAGCCGGCAGCCTCAGCCTGGATTGAACGGGCGTGAGAACTTGCCAGGGTGTAAGCGGCGTGTGTTCCCTAGGCGTCAGAGGCGTGAGAATTTCCCGAGGCGTTGTCAGGCTTGGCATTGGCAGGCTGGGCATTGGCAGCCTTGGCGAACTTGGCAGCCTAGGCGTTGTCACGGTTGGCAGCCTTGGCGAACTTGGCAGCCGGGGTGTTGTTAGCTTGGGCGTTGTTGAAACTCCGCACCACGGAAATTCTGAATTACTCGGTGATGCGGCAGGAACGGGTGGTGACAAAATATTTTGTTTTGGTTTCAGTCTGGGAGTAACTGCTACCGTATTAAGTCTGGGAGTAACTGCTACTGTATTTCCAGCTAAACAACCGGGAGACGCAACAGAACCGGGAGAAGTAATAGAAGGACATTCAGTAGTAGTAATAGAAGCCTCTGTACACATAGTAGGCAACAGAGGCCTTGGATTCTTGCGCACGGGGAAACTGCCCTTCTGCGCTTCCTCTATCATAGCCCTAGTAGTGATAGGATTGCCATTTCGACACAAGATAGGATTTCGATGCCCGCCCAAAGGATCGCGAAGGATAGGATTCCGATGCCCGCCTAAAGGATCGTATACAGAGACAGAATCAGTTTTGCCAGCAGCAGCAGCTAACTTTAAGCGATAGTCCAGGTAAGGATTAGCCGAGCCAGATTCCCAGTGAGGATTACTAGACCCGGCAAGCTGTGGCAACGACGATCTGAGGGAAGAGATTCGAATTTCCAAATTTCAATTTTCGAATTTCGAGAAAAGTTTTTTGAGTTTCCTTTTGAAAAAAAAAAAAATTTTGGAGAACTCAGAGTCTAATAGGAAGTACTGCCAAGAAATTAGCATGATCGCATCAGTGCCAAATCAAATTAGAATTACAATACCTCATCCGCCAAACAGGCTTCATAGCGGGATACTCTTTCTTATATTCCTTAAGCATCTTGTCTACTGTTTCCATGCTCATGTCATCTACCGCCGCTCGATCTGGTTTATTTTCAGGCTTGTTACTTTCAGGCTTGTCCTTTTTCCGATTTTGAGCAGTTGACTTCTTTTCCTCTTTTGCGCCTTCAGATACCGACTTCTTCGACTCCTCTCTTTGCTGCCAAGGACTCTTCCATTGTGTAGAATGTGTGAGGGACTGTGTAGACTGCGTAGCAGACTGTTGCGTAGCTTTTTCCGATTCTTTTGTCTTTTTCGACTGTGATGAGCTTCTTTTTCTGGTGACTGTGTTATTGCGAGCATTGGGATTGATATCTTTGAGAAATACCTCCAGATCGGTCAGATCGTTGTGTATTTCTTTAACTGTCGCGCCCAACCTGTCCATCTGGCTTCTTAGCCCCAGTTTATCTATCTGAGGCCGATCTGGTCGTGTTGGGGATATCTGAGGTCGATCTGGTCGTGTTGGGGATATCTGAGGTCGATCTGGTTTTGTTGGTGAATGCGTGTTCACTGGAGGTCCGGTGTGATTCGCGTTCACTGGAGGTCCGGCGTGATTCGCGTTCAGTGGACCTGTGTGATTCCTGTGTACAAGACTTGTTGATGATTTATAATTGGAACTGTGGTGTGGCCCGTCCTGTACGTGTTCAGGCTCAATCGTCACGTGTCCAGATTCATTTGTGACGTGTACAGTGTGTGCATCACTGAACGTAATACCACTGTTGGACTGACTGCAGTCATCCTTTTCGGCATTGACGAAATGATTTTCGGAGCCGGAACTGGGCCCAGGGGGGATGACAGCCAGAGGACTGGCAGGAGGAATGACAGCCAGAGGACTGGCAGGAGGACCGCGAAAATTGTCAGAATTTGGAGTCATCTTACTCTTAGAAACTTGCCTTGGCGAGATAGGAGTCAGCTTTGTGGTGCTTCCGAAGCTGCTTCGCGTTGTGCTCTTCACTCCGCTTCGCGTTGTGCTCTTTTCTCCCGAGACGGTTGTGCCTGTCACACCTATCACACCCGTCTCTGAGTCTCCTCTCAGTATTATTGTGGAAAAGCAGGTTATTATTGTGGTCACCACTGCAAGTCTGGTCATCAGAACCATTCTGGCCACCGCTGAGACTTCGGTAGCTTTCATGTTTCTCAACATCAAGAGTCAAGAATATGGAACGAAAACCAATTTAAAAGTTAAACAGCAAGCTGGAAAAAGTTGCGTACGGCCTCGAAATTTCAATTGCCAAAAAAGTTTTTTCTTTGAGTAATGATACACAAATTATGGATTGACAATTGAGTTTGACGCCATGGCATGTGATTGTCGCATTATGCACATCCAAAGGAACTCCTCGACAAATACTCCTCGACCAATAAAAAATGCCGTAACGGTTGCAGCCGAATCATTGAAATGTATTGGTAAGTTTAATCGAACACTTCAACGGTCGCCATTGGCGTTCCAAAACTACAAAACGTACAAGACGTACAAGACGTCAAAAAGTCATCAAATGACTGTATTTCCTTTTAAATTTCTCTCACTGCTGGTAGCAGCATTCTACTTTCAAAGTAACTTTGAATTTCTAAAGCAATCCAGTTTCTTACTACACATATGATTCTAGTTTCTTACCACACATATGATTCTAGTTTCTTAGCACACATATGATTCTAGTTTGATTCTAGTTTCTTAGCATGCATTCTAATTGCTTAGGATACATTATACTCTCTTAACACACATTCTAGCTTCTAGCAGCCTTCTAGTGTTGAGTTGCCAAATTTCAAAATACTATCTCTCATTTCTTTCTCATTTCTATTACTGGTGTCATTTCTTTCTCATTTCTGATGTCAAATATCACCTCAGAAAACGAAATCAAATTGTCTACATTTTATCTTTCACCTTTTTCCGGCCATCGCTCTTGAATTGATTTTTTTTTGCTGTCACGACTCCGTTTCTCGATTTGCTGCCGTCGTTAGTTTTCTCAGTGACGTTGAGTCAACGGTTGACTCAGTTCTCATTCTGATTCTCATTTTCATCAGAATCATCGAAATCCAAATAAAGCTGATTCTTATCGAAATCAAAACTCAGATCTACGCTTTCCAGCTTTTGCAGACGTGGTGGTGCCCTTGGAAAATTTCGTGCCCTCGGAAAATTGTAGTACAGCTTTGCAGGCTTCAATGGCTTCCGTAATTGTGGTGGAGCACGGATTTTTCCTTCTGGTGCACGGATTTTTCCTTCTGGTGCACGGATTTTTCCTTCTGGCAGAAATTTCTGGTCTGACTCACTGAGACTCTGAGGTCTAGTACTCTGAGACGCCATGACAGATGCCATGATACTATCATTGATAGGCATCCCGGTCCTGAGTTGAACAGCTTCCGCAGTTAATGCCAATGACATTGTCATTGTCAGAAAGAAGATATGAAAGACGGCGACCATGTTGTGAAACTTAAAGGCAGCCATATTGTGAAAGGCAGCCATGTTGTGAAAGATGGCAATGATATGAAGAAGGACCATGAGTCTGAGGATTATATATGAATCTGATTCTGAACGACCATATGAAAGGCCATGTCATGTCATGTCAAATTCAAGTACCAACATGAAATAGGATGATGATGAAAAATTTCATTGCTCCGAATGCTGCCAGAAAGCCAAAACCTTACTATGAAGAATCAAAATCCAATTTCTGAAGAGTACTGATGGCAGAAACTTAGGCCGCGCGGGTCGCATGCGAATTCCTATGCAGATATGTCCAAACCAGTAAGATTCTCAATGCGCAAATGCTCATTGATATTCAAAAACATGTTTGAAGTGAAATGATGACAATTGCAACAAAATTAAATTTGTGATCGATGAGAACAAAATTTTAAATCCCTGGCGAAAAGAAGAATTCAAAACGCATGAAGAAGGAATGAAAATTTTATTTTTTTGAGAAAACCAAACTCAAAAGTAGTAATTTGGATTCGAAGTGGTGATATCGATTGCCTGCGGAAAACTAAGTCTTGAGTTGTACATTCAGAAAAATGCCGAGGATAAATGCACAGTTTTCGCCCCGATAAATCTATGAGTTTCAGAGAAAGAATGAAAATCATATGCAACTTCAGAGAAAGAAAGAACGGCACCAAAACACGATGAGAACACGCAACACCTTATCAGCAGCAGACTATCCGGAGCCTACTCCACATCAGCAGACTTTCACGGACCGTGACGCCGTGATGCATAGACTTGACTTCATCGTGATTTAGTCGGATCCTTCTTGAGGACTCGGCGACTTCACGCAATCTGGTTTGTTCTTGAAGACTTCGCAAATACTATCTGCCTTGACTACTACGCCTTGTGTAACTCGACACATCGGTTTCTCAAAATCCGCAATAAATCGGTTCTATTTCGTTCTAAATCGGTTTTAAATCGGTTCTATTTCGTTCTAAATGGGTTCTAAGTCGGTCTACTTAATAGCTTTTCTCTGATATCTTTTTGTTTCTTCTCGACACACTCAATCTTCATTCGTTACTTTCGTTACTCGATACACACTTTGGATCTTGATACACCAATTGCTTATCTCGCTTAATATCTGCTGGCTGGCTGCATTACAGTCTCTGGCTGCATTACAGTCTCTGGCTGCATTGCAGTCTCTGGCTGCATTACAGTCTCTGGCTGCATTGCAGTCTCTGGCTGCATTGCATTCTGCCTTCTGTTACTTTTCTTTTTTGTTCTACATTTGCATTCTGTCCTTTCATACTTACTTTTTGATCTCCGCGTCTCTTTTCTGCAATTCCACGATCGTTCATTACACCACTGCTATCTCGATTAAAACACTTTCTCTCTGAGACTACTGCCTTTCTCTCTTAACAGACTGTAAGGCTGCTGCCGTCATCAGCCATTGCCTCCCACTTTTTTCTACTTACATGTACTAGAGCCACTACTTGCAAATTCTAAAGCCACCACAGTTTTTCTACCCCGACTCTTCTCTGAAACAACTAATAACAAAAGACTGACTACCAAATGAAACAAACGATAAAAAAAAACTAACTCTTGATCTGAAAATTTTTCTGAAACTAAGTCACAATTGAACATCTTCGTTTTGCCCTTCAACAACGCGCTTTCGTCCTTCAAAAACAACCACATCTCTTCCGTTTTTTCGCTTCTCCTTTCCTTGATCCCTTTGATTTTCCACTCCCCGCCCTGCTACCTCCATTTAACAGCGCAGAAATACGATTCGCTGTTGCATTATTTTCCACTCCACTACTTTCCACTTGACCTTTGTCTACAGGGTTTCCATTCGGGTCCACATCCCCACTACCACTTTGGCCCTCTCCCTCTGCATTCACAGACTTCTCCTCGTCATTTCCACCAATATTATCACCAATATTATCACCTACTCTTGTATTTCCACCAATATCATCACAAATCAAAAAACTGACACAACAGCACCTCTTTCTTTTTTTCGCTTCTCCTTTCCTCGATCCCTTCGATCCCACCCTACTACCTCCATTTAGCAGCTCGGAAACGCGATTCGCTGTTGTCTTATTTTGCACTCCACTATTTGCATTTTCTCCAGTCGAGTCCACATCCCCACTACCACTTTGCCCCTCTCCCTCAGTTACAGTTTTTCCCTCATCATTTCCACCCTCATCATTTCCAACAACATTATCACCAGTTAAAAAACTCTCGCCCTTATTCAGTGTACTAACATTTGCCACGCTCTGACTCACGTCTGCAACAGGCCCTGTTACAGGGCTAGCGCCATCAGTGTCACCAAAGGGATTCTCGGCCCCATCGTCACCGGTCCCATCGTTACCGGCCCCATCGTTACCAAATTTGGGGACACTCTGACTCGCGGTTCCGTCGCCGAGCTTGGGGGCGCTGTCAGAGGGGCCGAGATCATTACCTATGTCCATCAGCTCGCCGTCTTCACCCGACATGCCCGCACCTGGCATGCCCACACCTGGCATGCCCGCGCCAGGCATGCCCAGAACATCATCGGCGCCATCAGAACTTGAATCATCGTCATCATCGTCGTCCTCTGGAATTTCTTCCAACCCAGGAGATTCACCCCAAAATCCAAACCCGTGCCTTGCATCGAAAACGACTGTGCGTAGCGGGGTGGATGCGTTGAAGTTAGATGAATTTGAGATGTTCTTATCACCTTGTGGATGTCTTTCTGTATTATGCGTTTGTGTATTCTGCGTCGAGACGTCACGGTCACCGTGTGAAGCACCGCGTTGTGACAATCCTGACCCTGAGGCGCTTTGAAACACTTTTTGAGACATGTTATGAGTATGAGGCTCAGAAGAGGCGGAGTCTCCTTTTGTCGAATGCGAGTCTGGAGACCATCCACCCTCCAAAACCTTTTGCACAGCGTTGAAGATAGTACTCGAGATAGGATTTTGACTTGTCGCATCGTCATTCTGATTCGATTCCGCGGTCTCCACACTAGACTCTTTCGCTTTTTGGTCAGCATGTGGCTTCAATTCCGCTATACTCGGTTTCAATTCCACACTCAGCTTCAATTCCGGACTCACCTTCAATTCCGCTATACTCGGTTGCAACCCCAATGAAAGCAAATAGAGTATGAGATTCCGATTTGCAGTCTGGAATTCTGCAGATTGGTCTAGCACGAGGTCTAAGGCGTTTTTTTGTTTGCATCTAATATTCACGTGCGCCCCCTTCATAACCAGATACTGTGCACAAGCCAGGTGTCCGTGTCTCACAGCTTCCAGAAACGGTGGAAGCGTCGTTTTTTGAGGTATTGTGTCAATGTCTTTTTCGTCGTCAGTGTCTTTCGTAGCCTCGTTTTTCGTAACTTCGTCATTTTCCTTCGTAGCCTCGTCTTTCGTGTCCTCGTCTTTCGTAACCTCGTCTTTCGTAACGTCGTCTGCCGTAACATCGTCCCCTGCTTTCTCTTTTGAGTCTGCGTCGTCTTTCGTAGCATCGTCTTCTACTTTCTCCTTTGACAACTCCTTATCTTTCGATGAACTTTTGACTCCCGAACTCTCAGTCACAGAACTTGACTTTCCCGAAAACGAATTCGAACCATCAATCCCCACACCCCTAACCCCAACCAAATAGTGAATGGCTTCCAAATTCCCGTGTGCACATGCCATCTGAAGGGGCGAGACGCGATTTATCTGTGATTGTTCCAAAGCGACTTCTGCTAAAGTCCAATCTTCAGGCTTTTTGGCGATTAACTTCTTCACCAGATTCGAGACGTCTTGGACGTTGCTTCCCAGCATTAACGCATTCACGGTAGTGTCCATGTCTTTATTTTTTGAAGAGTTGTCTTTTACTGTCTTTTTATTCTTCGCGGCTGCTTTCTTGGAGTCGTTGGCTAAGCCAATGTTTTGTTCTCCTTTTTCCAACGTATCTTCGAATTTTTTCAGTTTAGACTCGTCCACAATTTTTACTTCTAGGAAATCAGTTTCCTTTTTTTTCGCCGATTGTAGACAGGAGTCTAAGATTTTGAGCAAAAATTTCATCTGCGCGACAGAACCGTTTTTCGCGGCCAGAAGGAAGGGGGTGAGACTTAGACTGTCGAAATTAGAATTCTTCGTCACCAAAGTTCCACCTCTCGTCGGATTCGTCACCAGATCCCATACCGCAACCAAATTCAATTTCGCGGTTTCTAGTAAAAGTTTCAGCATATTCGCGTCGCCCCGTATGATAGATTCATGCAACATCGTCTCACAACTCCCCACCTCAGAAACCGTCCACTCCGAATAAAAGCAACTTCGATCTCGCTGATTCGCCCTTTTAAGCTGTTTTATGTTCTGCACACAATATTCCCAGTCTTCTTTTCTGGAGTATTCGGAAATCGGCAATAGATGCATCGGCGTGAGAAATTTTAGATGACGGTTTTTGATATTCGTCTCATCTTCAAATGCATCCTGGTTGTGATCTTCGGAATTTTTACGCAGCCCTTGACAATCATTAATCAACAGACAGAGTAAGTGTTTCAGATTCAATTGTATTGCCATTTGGATCATGTCTTTCAATTTGACTCTGTCAATTCTCCTCGATAATAAATTAGGCCAAGGGATGTTGTATTTTTTTGCTATGGCTTTTATCATCGATTTTCTTTCTGACAACTGTTCTTCCCAGATTTCCAGGAAAAATCTCGAGCCTAGATTGTTTGGGAGAAACTTAGCAGCGGGTACTTCACCGATGTTATTGCAGTAGCCGGCGATAAGATTGTACTCCAATCCAGGCGGGAGATTCGTGTCCGTGTTAAGATACGTGTAAAAGGTGGACTTGTCTATTTTCTTTGTTTTAGTGGTCTTATGATGTGCTATCTTCGTATCTGCATTCTCTCCAGCAGCATCGGCATCCTCTCCTCCATGAGTAGAGCCCTCCTCTTCATTCTCCACTTCTGAATTAGAAGAAGATCCATCCTCAGCAGATCCCTCTCCACCCGACCCATCACTCCCCGATCCATCCGAATATTCACAATCACTTTCGTCATCAGTGTATCCATTGTCGGAATCTCTGACGAAGATATGGGCATCAATTTGAGGATCATCATTGGTTAGAACCACTGGAGGTCTAAACTTCGAAGAAGGTAATTTTTTGTGCACAAGACCACCTTTTTGTCGCGCAGCAAGCACAAATTCAAGTCGTTTGTTCCTTAAATTTTCCGCGGCTTGATTCGTTGGAACTTTGAGATATTTTTCTTTTTTTTTCTCCGAGCTGGGCTTCTCCGAGCTGGGAGCTCGTGTCGTTGTCATGTCTTCCAATGTCATGTCTTCGTCCAAACCACCGCCTAAATGTTGAGATACAGAACTTTTGACTACTGTATAAGTCTTTTCTGAGCCATTTGCACTTTTATTTTTCCCCACCTGGATTTCATTTCCGTCCGAAAACTGGATTTCAGTCGCCACTGAAGCTATCGACATTCCGGCCGCCACTGAAGCTATCGACATTCCAGCCTTGCTTTTGGTAGTGGGTACGGCGACTCCCAACGAGTTTTGACAGAGCAATACTCCAGAAGACTTTGAATTCGGCGAATATAGCGGCGAGTTCAAACCAGGTATCGGTCCTGTTGGTCCTGTCAGGCTTGTAAAATCAGCGTGAATTTGAAAATTGGGGTCCAAGAATTGACCATCAGCGGCTTGCTGGGTTCCGAGGTTGCCCAATAGTCCTTCGGTATGAATAATGAGATTGTGAGGACGAGTATTAGGAGGAGGAGCTGGAGTTCCAGCTCGTGGAGGAGTATTGGGACTTTCTTCTGGAGTTTGTTCGCCTGAATTGTCAGCAGGAGCATTATCAATCATCGGTGGAGACAAAGCATTTGGAGACGAAGCGTTATCAGCATTATCCGCAATCAATATCGCCGTTTCGGAAATTGCTCCAAGTCCTCCTCTTCCTGAGATTGCTGCAACTAAATTTTTTCCCGGATCTCCAGGATTAGTTCCGGGATGTCCCGGAATAGCGGCGCCTTCTCCCGGAATAGTGGCGTCTTCTGCAAGAACAGCGACGTCCGAAGGAATAGCATCCGGCTGACTTATCGCAATATTTATCTCACTTGTCGCATTATCCACTTGAGTTATTGCTTCCACCTGACTTATCGCAATACCTAACTGACTTATCCCCACACCGACCTGACTTATCCCTGCACCGACCATTGCATTCACCTGACTCATGCCTCCGACCATTGCATTCACCTGACTCATGCCTCCGACCATTGCGTTCACCTGACTCATGCCGGAGAAAGCAGTCCCATCCAAAATAAACGCAGCATTCGGATCTTGCATCATTGCTTTCATTAATTCCGCGGGTGATTCTCGCTTTTGATCTTGTTTATCTCGTTTGAAATTTTCGGAGGTTCTAGGCGTCATTCCGGTGCGCGTCGATTGATTGGATATGCACTGATTGGAAATGCTTGTATCATTGTTTCTATCAGTACATTTGCCGTATTTACCAGAAATTCCAGAGTCGCTTGTATGGTATTTTTCAGAATCACTGTTGACACTGTCTTCCATACTGCTCATGGGCGAACTTCCATCACGAGGAGACCCTTCATATGTGGAGTCACACATCGGAATTGTGGAGGCTACAGAGTAATATTGTTCTTGCTGTCTTCCGTTATGTCCATTGTGATTCAGATTCGGCAGAGTACCCATCGTTCCAGACATAGTGCCCATCATTCCCTGAAGACTGGGTATTCCTGTTGCCCCTGTTGTCATTTTCAGAGATTTCGTCACGGAAGTCAGAGACTTCGTCACGGATTCGTTGCCCGCTATTAAATTGGGTACTAGGCCGAGATTAGGCCCGAGATTGGGGGGAATCGGAGAACCTTTTCGAACGTCTTTCTGCCCTAATGCTGTATCATCATCTTCTAAATCCAGATCTCCGGGTTCTCCATCTGCGCCCATATTGTTGATGCCATCGTTACCATCCAAACCCACACCCATACTTCCATTGTTACCATCATAATGACCATCGTTACCATCACAATCATTACGATCATAATCATTACGATTATCATTCTCCAAATGCAATACATTCATCCCCGGCAAAGCTTCGAACATTAAATATTTCACCGCCCCTTTTTCCGCGAAAAACACGAAATGTTCATCCGCGAGCCATTTGACGAAATTCACATGCCCTATCCGCACCATGTGTGCGAAAAAACTGATCAAACAGTCCCTATCATTACTCCATCTATCGATCACATTCGTTTGCGGTTTTATGATTGCGATGAAGGGTTTTTTACAATGGGAAAAAATCTCAGCAGCGATTTGTCGATGGAGGACACTCATCCAGAGATGGAGATCCCAACCACCTAAGCGTTCTGGGATTCGGTATTCTGTTTCCGGTTTGAACAACTTTGTCTTCAAGGCTGAAGAAGAACTTGAAGAAGAACCTGAAGAAGCGAATTCTTCTGATTGTAGGGAGAGCAAAAATCCCAGCATCTCTTTGAATTTGCATAAACGATACCTAGCTGGGTCAATGAGAGTGTGTGGGGGAAGTCTACTAGAGACATTTCTTGGTGAAACCCGAGTTCCGCCTTCAGTTCCTTCTTCTTCGTCCTTGGATTCGTCCGATTTCCCAGACAAATCCGATTTACACCCAGACAATATCGATGAAGCAGAAGAGTTTTGCTGTAGAAAAATCTTATCACGCCCTGATTCCGCTTGTTTGATAACTTCTAAAATGCCCGTGATCATTGGGTAGTCCATACCTTTATCCTTCTTGTGATCAGTCTCAATCCCTTTTTTGATAGCTTTCCGGGTTTCCCATACAGCCTCTTTCATCATTCCATAACCGCGACGACTTGTGATCTTGTCGAGAAAATCCCCCGGCAACTTTCCGGGATAGGGTAACTGGTCGGAAAAATTCGCACATCGACCCATAGCACCGGACTTATCCATGTTGGGATGGTTGTAATTCTCCGTAACGTCTTTTTCATAGGTTTCGCGGTCTATGTTGTTGGCGAATGACTCGAAATCTTTTCGAAATCCATTCAAATAATGTATGATATTAGAAATCGATAAAGTCTGATCAAATAAGTTGAAGAGTAAATTGTCATTCAGAAAGACGTTTTCGTCGTCGTATTGCCAGAAGTAGGAAACTTTCGCGACATTTGCTGGATTCGGGCACAACAGATGAAACGGAGAATAAAGTGCAGTTTTGGATTCTAAATGAAACGGAGAATAGAGTGCAGTTTTGGATTCTAAATGAAACGGAGAATAAAGTGCGGTTTTGGATTCTAATTGGAGCTGTGGATCGGTTTTAGATTCTAGATTTTTTTGAGAATAGAATTTTGTTGATTCTAGATTTTTTTGCGAACTTTGGTGGTTTTGTTGCTTTTCTAATTGGTTTAGTCTAGCGGCGCGAAGTCGATTTTTACGATTTTGCTTCTTCTCAGACTTCTGATTTAAAGCTGGATTACGATGTAGTACCCGATTAGTAAGTCCAGATCCATTCTCTATCCTCTCTATTGTTGCCTCTATCGCCGTTTGCCCGTAGTTGAAACGATTACCAACACCGAGAAAACCTTGCGGTATTTTACGGCCATATCTGGAATCCAAATCGATACAATTGTTACAAAACGAAAACGCCAGGTTTGGATCTCGTTCGTTCAGTCGAATACTTCGCAAGTAATCATAGACCTTGCTGACAGGTTTCACGTCCTTGTCCTTCTTGTCCGGATCATCGTCCTTCTTGTCCGATGTATCATCACACTTCGTCATATCCGCCTTTGTCAATTCAGGTATGAATATTGTTTTCACCAATTCAGTATGTCCATTCAAAATCGCAACGGACACGGCAGAAACGGGCGCGTAACCGCGTTGAACTGATTCCGATTCCGAAAGTTGGAATGTTTTACAAATTCCCTGGCCCTTCTTCTGTTGGGATAGTGCTTCTTTCTGTTGAGATAGTACTTTTTTCTCTTCAGGGGTCTGCTCAGGGTTCTGTTGAGCAGGGTTCCGTTGAGCGCAAAGTGCCAGCATTCCCATCCCCTTGAGCTCCTTACCAGGCTTCTGTTTGTCCTTTTTCGGCAATTTCCTACCGACTCTCAAACTGGATCCAGGGCTCTCAAATTCTCCAGTTCTCTTATTTGAATACTCTGACCCAAATTGCAATTTCGCAGGCAACAGACTCGCGCCTATTTCTTTCACTAAAAAACTGCAAACTTCTTTTTCCCCGGAAGCAGCTGCATAGATGAGAGGTGTGAACCCTTGTGGTGCTGGGAGATTCGGGTCAAGTTTAACTTGTGTGTCTCCCATACTAATAAATTTGCGAGCTATAGGATGTTCATAAAAGAATTTCACGGCAGTGAAATTTCCGATTGCGGCGGCCACATGAACGGGGGATAAACCATTTCCATCACGCGGGAAAGAATTTCTATCCCCGGAGTCGAAGACAATACAGAAGAGGAGTTCTTTTTGTGACTGGGATAATGGCTTTATTTTCTTCTTTGCCCCACTATTCGATAAAGCCCTGCTATTTGAGTCATTTGACAAAGATTCCATAGAGTTACTCAATAGCATTGCCATTGCTTCATCCTTTTGATAAGTGGGCTGCTTTCCATCGAGTTCAGTGATGGTCTCTCCGCTGCTTTTTCTGACGATTTCTGAACACGTACACAAGAAGGCCAACATCGCATGATTTGAACTTGTGTTGTCCGAGCTTTCTGACCCATTCCGCAACGATGCAGCGTGAAACAAACTCGCATTTATCGGCGTGATCTTCGTTTCGGATCGGAAACCGGCGTTCTGCATGCTAGAATAATCTCTTGTTTTCTTGTCCACTTTTTCCTTTTCACCTGAGCTTGTAAGTTCAGAACTTGCAAGTCCAACTGTCCTCTTCCTCCACCCCGCAAAAAACTGCGCTTCTTCAATTGAAATATTGAAACTTTCGTCGTCAATTTCGGAGCAAGCAGCCCACTTCTCATCATACCCCTCGTCGAAAAATTCCGCACCTTGTGTCTTCTCACTTGTTTCCTTGCTCTGAGTCTGACTAACACCGGAGATGTCAATGATGTTCTCCTCACTGATGTTCTCATCCCGCACTGAATACAGATACCTGCAAAGAGCTGGGCTGTTCCCATCCCGCACCGAATACAGATACCTGCAAAGAGCTGGGCTGTTCCCATCCCGCACCGAATACAGATACCTGCAAAGAGCTGGGCTGTTGCTGACGGCTGCATGCCAGAGAGGAGATTCGCCAAATTCACCGAATTCGAAAACTGGGAATTTCTTCTCCTCTATTAAGAATTTCACCAATTCTAACCCCTTCGCACCATGCAGAGACGCTAATGTTAATGGTGTGTGCCGTTTCTCGATGTCTACAGTTGTTCGGCGATGTCGAGTGGCACACAAAGTCCCTTTCTTTCCTTCGGCGATGTCAATTTTTTTGAAGTTTCCGAATATCGCCCTCACCATTCCCAAATTGTTTCGCGCACACCCCAGCAAAATTCCGACTTCACACATCTGCTCCCTTTTCTTCGCGTCTAAATTTTTCATGAGTTTCTCAATCAAATGACTATCCGCAGAATTTCCCTCGAAAACCGCTTTGAAAAACGCATATGACGGCGGCACTGCTTGCATTTTCCTCGCTTTATCGATTTCACTTTTTCCACACCCCTTTACATTCAAAACCGCGTCCATGAGAATGTAAATAGATTGCCACGCTCCCGCCATTCCCGCGTGGCAACAAACACTCCAACCATCAATCGTGTCCCTCATTATCATTAACAGGTACAGAGTGCGGTTTAATTCATTACTCTTTAGAGTATCCACATCGTATTTCGCCAACACTAACAACTGCGAAATTAAATATTTCAAATTGTCCAAACACCCATGACTCGCTGCGTAGCAAATCGCCGACCTATTCGTCCTCGTTAGTACCAACGAAACGGCCGGGCCCCATCCCGCTTTATCGGCTAACCATCTCAGTAAGGTAGCGTCTTTGCAATTCACTTTCGCGGCCAGATGCATCGGGAACAGACCGTTATTCGGCTCTGCTTCGCGGGGTAAGAAGTTCACAGATTGGGACCTACTGTTTAACAAGAATTGAAGGATATTGTAATACGCAGGGTAACAAACCTTTACATTACCCTGCGACGTGTGTGGGATGTGATTATACGTGTGTGGAATCTGCTGCGACGTGTGCGGAATAGAAGTATGTGGAGTATCATTATGATTAGTACAAGCTCTAAATTCCTGGGGATTACTCACTCTATCCCCAGGAATCTGGCAGCCTCGGAAGAGTAGTTGCCTTAACCGAGTTTGGACAATGGTTTTCTTTTTGTCCCAGTGCGACGCCGCAAGTTTTTTCTTATACTCTGCAAAAGCCTCGGCTGTGGGGTCGTCATCTTTTTCAGTGCCTTGTTCTTCAGTAACTGTAGGGCCGGCATCTTCTTCAGTACCTTCTTCTTCAGTACCTGCAGGGTCGTCAGTATTATTCTCTTGTATATTATTCTCTTCTGTAGTCTCTTCTTGCCTGGCATTATCTCTGGCATTATTTTCTGAGTTGTTGTTGTCTGCACTGGCATCTGTCTTCTCGTTCGTCCCGTTGTCAATAGTTCTCCTCCCTTTCGCATTCCCTTTCGAAGACTTCGAATTCAAAAACATCGAACTCGAATTTTTCAGCGCCAACGACACAGTCTCCCTAGCAGGATGCGAGTCCTCCCCTGAAATGACAACTTTCGGAACTATCCCAGTGAAATCATCCAACATGATCATCAACGTTTCCATATGGGTTTCTTCGTTCAAGCCGCCATCGGGGGCTAAGATGGGGACAGATCCTATCGGAACAGATTCATCATTTCCATGAATATAATGATTTCCATGTGTAATCTCACTATCAGTATCATACAAAAAAACACATCCCGTCCTATGCCTCCCTAAAACGCATTCCACCGGTGTCAACCCGTCTCCATCTTGTATATTCGCCCAGTTTTCAGGGCAGTTTCTTGTGGCTAAGCAATATCTGATACTATTTGGCCTTATGCGAGTCAAACCTTGTGCAGACAGAATGTGAATGGGGGTAGCTTTCTGTCGATTCGATTGTGTTTCGAGACTGAAACGCATGTCTTCTATGAGGAAGGAGATCGTTTTCTGCAGATTGAATGGATGTTCGTCGAAACAGTTAGACACGAGTTTGGTTTTCTCGAAGGACGCTTGCAGAAATCGGAGAGCGGATTTTATCTCTTCGGTGGCATTGGTTTTGTCTGATGTATTGAAAGTGGGTTTGATTTTGTCTGACTCTGATGTGTTGACACTTTTTTCAATCCCAGTATCTGAATTGTCAGCCGAAAGATCTGATGAAATGATTTCAGCAGAGATCGACTCGAGGTCGGGAAGGGCGAATTGATTGGGATGTACCTGAGGAGTGTTCATCATACAAGAGTTCGTGTTGAAGGAATGATAATGATTACTACCCGGCACCCCAAAAAAAACCCACTGCCAAAAATTATCGGAATCTATATCGCGGTACTTCTCAAAAGATCGGAAATTCCGCTGGCCTCCCATGCATGCTAGATGAAGGAGATTGTTTCCGGATAGTTCGGATTTCATACCGCTCAATTCTGAAAATGGATAGGGTTTCCACTCGGTGTGAGTCACAATGTACCCCAGCAACTGATAATGCCTGCGCTCCGCCGCGCATCTGGCCATTAGAGGTGCGATTCCAAGTTGTGAAATAAAGAATTGCAACTCTATCGGTGATAAGGGGGCCGAGATTAGTTTTTTTTTCTCGCTAGTGAGGGATTTTTTGTTGGTTGAAGTTGTGTTGCCAGAAAAAGAATCTTTGGAATTCGTCGAAGTCGTGGAAGTTGTGCCACCTCCGTAAGAAAGCACGTCTATAACATCGAGTTTCGAAATGTCTGTTGACATCGTTCCGATACTTGGGGCGGTGATTTTGGAAGGAGGAGAACCTTCAGATAGATACCGCGGCGCCAAGTTGATCAAATCCCGACAATAAAGATCACCCATGGTGTCATCAAGGACTGATAACAGTCCGCCGATAATCACATTTGAATGACAATTTTTTCCGATCCCGGCTAAGGTGTCTTGATAATTCCCGGCCAAGGGGTCTTCTTCTGAACCTTCATCCTCTGTCAGTGTTTTCTCTTCATTTTCTTTCCTCGCGTCTGTTTCTCCGTTTTTCTCTGCGTCTTTCTCTGCGTTCTTCTTTGTGCCTTCGTCTGTTTTCGTCTCTTTCTCATCTGCGTCTTCTGCTGTTTTCGCCTCTTTCTCATCTTGTGCACCCTCTTCTTCTTTACTCGTCTCCTTTCCACCCACATCTGCTTCTTTACTGCCCCTCGTTTCCACAACATCCACACACTCCCATTTCACATGGCATTTCTCCGGCACCTTTGGAACACACTTTCTCCGTAACGCCCTTTCTATTTTGATACCTGCTCGCACATAATTGACGAATCTATAGACGTATTGCATCGTGCTATGTTGTTCCAAAGATGTAAACTCTTCAGTCCCAGTATCTCCTCCCATTCCAGTCGCATTTTTGATCAATTCCCTAGCCTCCGGCGACAGATCGCGTTGAATTCGATTCTTCTCTTCATTGAAAAAGTCATACTCGAATTCTTCTTTCATGATACGGCAAATTTCACCGTTGGAGGGTTCGTAGAGGTTGATATCTTGAGTCTCAGATTCTGTCGAATCCGTCGGATTATTCGAAGAATCTCCATACAAAAACCCCACACAATCTTTTTCGCATACCAGACATTCCGTCAATCCCTTCCCGAAAATACATTTTCTGTGATACATATGTCCACACGGAAGCACCACCATTCGATTGGGAGGTGCTACTTTTCTTAGATATTCTTTTCTGTTTTCCTCCGCCTTCACTGGATCTTTCTGAAAATATTTCTCGGTAGGCGGTTTGTGCATCTTATCGTAGCAACAAAAACATGTGGGGCCACTGATTTTTCTCAAATCAATTTTTTTCGAGTCTGGCTCCTCGCCTTTGGCGACTTCGGCTTTAAGTTCATTGATTTGCTCGCAGATAAAGTCCGCGTGTTTCTTCTTCGCTTTGAGGGAGTCGGTGTTTATTGTGATTGCTTTTTGTTTTTGATGGTTGCTGTAATACGGGAACGGGGGGAGGGGAGAGGGAGTTGTTTTTGGGGTGGTAGAGGAGAAGGGCAACATCTTTACGGATTGTCAATTGAGTTCTCGTGTTTCTTGAGCTTTTCTGAGCGGACTCTTTCAGAGAAATCGAGCTGACTGTTACTGCGGATACTGCGCTGTTACTGAGGAAACCGCGCTGTCACTGATGTGAAGTTTCGGTCAATGAAACCAAACGGAATGAAACCAAACGGAATGAAAACAAACGGCATGAAACCAACCGGATACTTGATGTTACTCGATGTTTTTTGAGCCTATGTAGACACGCCGGCTATTAACCGTAAGCAGAAAATGAGCCTACTTTAGTAATACTAATTCCAAAACTGCACTTACTCTTATGCTAACTGTTACTTTAAGAAACAACGAAAATTTTACTATCCAACTGTCACTTTGAGAAACAACGAATTGAAGAAACGACGCCTGTGGCAGTTGAATTTCTGACCGCCTGAAATTTTCAGGCCGCGCAGAACCAACTGAAAAACTGGCGCACGGAAATTCTGCTTTAAAACAACAATAATCCCCGCTTAAGTTTTGAAATCTACAAATTTGTAAAAACTGAATGGACAAGTTTCAAAACTTCAGAAGCAGTTTTAAACAAAGAATAGTGGTGTTTTCCGTGTACTACGTTCACAAAGCTGCATTTTAAAGCCTTGATGTCTCGTAAATGTCTTGTAAATTGGAAACAGTTTGTTGGGAATTCGTTTCAACAATTGTCATTGACATTGTAATTGTCATTGACATCACGCGACTCTCTCTTTCTCTCTCTCTCTCTCTCCCTTGCGGCGCAAGTTGCGACCGGTACTGCATCTTCTCTCTGTGCGTCTCTCCCTGAGTATTCCCCTCTTTCTCAGTCTCGCATGGCTTTCTGCACGGTATTCCGCGGTGAAAAGTATGGTCATCTCTCAGAATTTGTCATCACTCCGAAAATTGAAGTTGTCACCTCTCTGAAATTGCCAGCTTGCAATACCCCATTCGCATACTATGTTTGATGAATCTTGCATTGCAATTGACAAAATGTTTCGCGCAATCAAAACATGTTTATGAAATTGAAAATCAAAATTTGGAAGCTTTGGAATTCAAACTGATGCTAGCCCTGGGTGACCCATGAAATCCTTATCGCGTATCATCAAAAAAAGCTAACCAGTTCAACTGAGTTAGAGCTCAGAAAAATCATAATGTTTTTTCAAAAAGTGCTTTGCGAGTTGCGGCCCATTAACTCTGCAGTAATCAGATTCTCACATCGGATTCAGAGATTCAAATCCTAATCAGGTACGAAAACGGAAAAAAAAAAAGAAAAAAGAACAGTGAACACAGAAACGGTCTCGAAATAAAATCCTTCTTCTTCTTTATTGAATGATGACTTTAGAGATGAGTCGAAGACTAGAGAGAATCAGATGAGTCGAAGACTATAGAGAATCAGATGAGTCGAAGACTATAGAGAATCAGATGAGTCGAAGATCATTGATACTAGATAGAAGTGGGTCACAGACGATAGAAAGTTTGGGTCGAATATGATAGAAAGTTTGGGTCGTTCCAAGTTTGGGTCGTTCCAAGAGTACTGGTCGTTCCAATAGCACTGGGGGCCATAGATGTATTGATGATTGGGTGTTGAGAAACTCCATCTCGATAAATTCTATCTACAGCGCCTCCCGTGTAAGATTGAAGCCGCGTGTTAGATTATCGTGGCCGTGTTAGCATCGGGATCGTGGCCGTGTTAGATAAAACCGTGATAAATAAAACCATGTCAGATAACATCACCTTTTAAGTCTCAAATCAGTTGGGCTTCAGATAGAAGTCAATGTTAGTTAACTCATATGCCCGCCACATGTCAAGTGACACGCGCCGTCTGTGAAAGCACACGTATCAATGATATGATATTGGTCTGTGAAGGTCCACGTGTTGATGATATAGGATATAGGTATGTGAAACTCCACGTGTCATCAAGTTTCAACGTTACTAGATAGTTGTCGTCTGTGAAGGCCCACGTGTCATCAAGTTTCAACGTTCCTAGATAGTTGTCGTCTGTGAAACTCCACGTGTCATCATACTCACGCCTTGATCCTACCCACAATTAAAGTCTTTCACACTTGGCAACCGAAATTTCATGCGCCGTCGTATACCGAAACACTTTTATAGTCTGTACTGCTGGCGTATAGAAGTCGAATCTTGGATCGTGATACCTCGGATTGTTATCGTGATATCTCGGACTGTGATCATGATATCTCGAATAATCGTGATCAACATTCAAACTGGACCGGTAACGATCAACATTCAAATTCCTACCATCTTTCCCCAACAAAACAATTTTCGTTTCAAATGGATCAAGCGGCTTCGGCTTCCAACCTCTGCCTGTGGCGCTGAATTCGATATTTCGCGATTGTCTGTGATAGTTCTCGCGCATTTGTTTCTCTGTCTCCCGTTGCTTTCTTGAAAAGAAGCCAACTTCTTCTGAAAGAATTTTATCCGTGAGTTCGGAGATGAGACCATACCCAGACTTGCCGTTGACAATGGATTCTGGATTCTTTAGTTGGATGGAGAATTTTTTTTTTGAATGGAGAATTCCATTCTCACGAGAGCTCCTTTGTCTTTCGTCACTCTCTTCAAGGTTCTCTTCTCTTCCACCACTCTCTTGTCTTCCATCACTCTCTTCAAAATCTGAACATTCCCAAATCCCTTCTTTTTCCATGATAACGAAATGCACCTTGTATGATAATGGACTTGTTTCGTCGAAGAAATTCACAGACTTCGTATTGGGAGCTGAATTCTCAGGGGTCTGGATAATATCTTTCTCAGTGGTCTGGATAATATCTTTCTCAATTTCAATTGCAATTTCGCCCAAATTCGTACTCTTATCAGAGGCGGAAAAACCAGGCCTCACACCGGAAAACCCAGGTCTGTGAAACCAGAGGCGGACGTCAGTGTCTCTTTGGAAATCAAGGTCTCTTTCAATGTCCCTGCGTTCTTGTCTCGAAACTTGTCTCGATAAAATAGTTTGCCTATCTGAAGAGGGACCTTGATAAGTCCGCCTGTCTGACGTTACTTTTGCAATTATCGCATCTCGGAGATCGCTGATTTTGATATAGGCACTTTTCATATAATTGCTGGCAGGGGCATAATTGCTGGCATCTGCTGAGTTGGCACCTGCTGTTTGGATTTGAATTTCACCTGCTGAGTTGGCAACTGCTGAGTCGATTTTTGGCACGCTGACTGAAAAAATTCCCGAAGATGAAGAATACACGGAGGATCCGCCAAATTGTTCGCATTGGATTGTTATGCTGTTGGTCAGGTCATTTGTGTCGGTCAGGTCATTTGCTCTTACTATATTGTCGGCGTTGGTGGGATAGTAGACTTCTGCCGTTTCGGTGTTGGGCAACATGGGACGATCTTCTTCTGCCGTTTCGGTGTTGGGCGACATGAGATGATCTTCTTCTGCTGTTAGGGTGTTGGGCGACATGAGATGATCTTCTTCTGCTGTTAGGGTGTTGGGCGACATGAGATGATCTTCTGCTGTTACAGTGTCGGCGTTGATGGGATAGACTTCTGCTGCTACGGTCTTTCCGTTGAACTCATCCACTGTTGCGGTGTTGGCGCTGGAGTCCAGTCTCAACTGTTGCAGAGAAGAAGCCAGATCATCATTCACTTGATCGTAATCATTCACTTGATCATCATTCACTCGCTTACCGAAATCTTGATCGCCGAAATCTTGATGCCGGTGATTCGGCTCGACTGCTGGGCTCATACGAGTCATAGTGCTCATACGAGTCATGGACTCCTGTGCAGGTTTCACACTCCCAACCTGCTCCATCCGATTGACTGGGATTTTTCTCTCAGCCTCCTCCATTCGTATTACTGGGCCAGTTCCAGTCTCCATCTGAGAAGCAGTTTCCCTCTGACAAGCAAAATTCTGTCTCTTTCGATATGGGCCTGGCGTTGTGCTTGGAATTGGATCCAGTTGCGTCACGTCTGAAATGTTGTTTTGGATTAGATCCCGTTGTGCCACCCCTGAGATGTTGTTTTGGATTTGAAATCCGCTTTGAGCTTCTTCGCATGGACCTCTTCTCCTGCGTAAGATTCCGCCACCCTCAGAAGACTGGAATCCGCTGGCCGAAACTGCGACAGTTTCATGGACTCCTCCAACAGTTTCATGGACTTTTCCAACCGTTTCAGAAGCCTTATTGACATTGTTCAATGCGGCATCTTTGACATCAGACGCAGAAGACATTGCCTGATCGTGACACAATCCATGAACATCATTATCATAAATTTGATTAGAGGTACTACCAGAGGCAGAAGACCCATGCCAAGGGGTCTGAACATTCCATTGAGAACACTGCACATGATGAGAACCTTGAGAACTATTGGGGTTTTCACTCGCCGCATGATGAGAACCTGAACTCGAATTTGGGTTTTCACTCGCAACACCACAACCAAGACACTCCTTCCCTCTTTGTATGATGTCATCGAGATTCCACCCCAAATAGATCGCACCAGCTGCCAAACAACACACGGTAGCGCCACTGACCATGATTTCCTCTTGAGAGCCTGGAGGAATAGAACCTGGAGGAAGGTCAATAGAAGCTGGAGGAAGCCCACTACCAATGACAGGCGTTGACAGCCAAGGCGTTGACAGCCAAGGCGTTGACAGCCTTAGGCTTTCGATACAGGACAAGGCGATACCTCTTGAAACGATTTTCATAGATGGCAATGAAACGATTTTCATAGATGGCAATGATAGTCTTTTCAATGATGAATCAGAATCTGGTGGAAAGGAATGTCTGAATGACCGTCGAAAACATATGATTAACACAGGGGATTCCGATTTATTAGTCTGTGTTTATAGTCGAGTTGCAATTTTGCAAAAAAAAAAAAACGTCTGGACTCTTCAGCTGATAATGAGGGTCTTCGCACTCACAAATCTGTGACCGCACAAAAATCCACTCCAACCAACGCAAAAAAGTGGCACTCAACCGAGACTTTCGCAAAAAAGTGGCACTCAACCAAGACTTTCGCAAAAAAGTGGCACTCTGACAACCAAGACTTTCGCAAACAAAACAAGTTGCACTCAACCAACTTACCAAGACTTTCGCAAACAAATTGCGACCAAGATCATCATTTTAAGAAGTTGCCGTTGTAAAAACCAGGCTGCTCTTTTGAGTTCCTACATCTTTTGTTTCATCCCGTGTTTTAGCAAGAGAAAATGAGTAAGAATTTACGTCACAAACGTACGTCGTCGTACATCGAAAGGCGATTCTGGGAAGATTCGAAGCGACAATGCTGAGTCATTCAATTTGATTCGAGTTATTTGCTATAGGTCAAAGAGAAAAACCAGTTCCGTTCCAGAATGGTCCCCATGGCCAACGCAAATCATTTCCATGATTCCCAAATATGACCCCGGTCAGAGAGAAAAACCATTTCCGTTCCAGAGTGACCCCCATGACCAACGCTAATCAATTACTTCAACCTTGGAGCCTGACCCAAAACGGAATCCATTAGCAACAGCCCCTGCATGCCGAATACCGATTCATGACTCCCCCTCTGCATGACTCCGCCTCTGCATGCCGAACATGGACATTAACATTTTCTCATATAACATTGACATTTGCTCTTACGCAAAAAAAAAAGAACACCCTTGAGAGATTGTCAGAGCTCAGAGTCACGTTCGCTGATATGAGAGTGATGAAATACGGATATGAGAAACGTTACAGTATACTGCATCGCCATGATTCAGAAACGTATGAGAAACTTATTCAGAAACGTATGAGCCTCCGTTCATGCAATGACTATTGGGCCTCTGTCCATGCGATGACTATTGAGGATCCCGCCTATTCTCAATACTGACTGTTGAGCCTGTTGCTGACTATCAAGCCTAATCTGATGGCTGACTATCAAGCCTAATCTGATGGCTGACCGTTGAGCCTGTTACTGACCGTTGAGCCTATTACTGACCGTTGAGCCTGTTGCTGGAGCCGTGCTTCTATCTCTAAGCCGTTTTTCTGTCTCTCTGAGTTCCTTGTCTCGCTCTTCCATTTGCTTTTCGCGCTCTTCTAATTTCTTTCTCTCTTCTTGCAGAATGAGCAGCTTCTGACGCAGTCTAGCAAGCTCCCGTGTTTCTTCTTCGATAGTCCGCTCAGCAAGCTCCCGTGTTTCTTCTTCGAGAGTTTTCATATTGAGTGTGTGTTCTCCCAGGTCCGGCGAGTCTGTTTCAAGAGTTTTACTATTAAGTGCGCCTTCTTCAGAGGCAAGAAGTGTTTTTTTTCCCACATCCAGTGGTTCTCTTGGACCAAGAGCAAGTGGCTCTTCTTCCAGCGTGCTTTCCACAAGGCTCTCCAGAAACACTGTTTCTTCCTTCTGCGGTGTTTCTTCCAGAGCAAGTGGTGTTTTTTTCAACTCATCAACGTTCGACTCCTTTCCAGAGCAGGTGGTGATTTTTAGAGCTGCGACGTCGTATTTCATACGAAGCTCCGCAAGTTCCTGTTCGAGTTGTTTCCTAGTCTCCCGCTCTTCCTCAAGTTTTCGAGTCTCCGCATCTAACTTTGTGCGCTCAGTATGAAATCTCTCACGTTCAATCTGAAATCTCTCACGTTCAGCCTTTTCATGCTCCACTTTCAGCTGGCGCTCGAGCTGGCGCTCGAGTTTTCGACATTCATTCACTGCTATTACCTTTTCATTCACGACTTTTGCACATTCACTGAGAGCGTCTTCCGATATCTTTCGTTGCTTTTCAAGGCGCTCTTCCGATATCTTTCGTTGCTTTTCAAGTTCTTCAGCCATATTGTCGATTTTTATCCCCATTTCAACGACCTGATACTTCAGCTCTGCCCTTTCACTTGACAAATTTTCGATCTGATATTTCAATTCTGCCCTTTCACTTGACAAATTCTCAATCTGATACTTCAATTCTCCCCTTTCACTTGACAAATTCTCGATCTGGGCACACTTTTCTTCGAGCTCAAGCTCAATGTCTGCGCGTTCAATAGTCGCGTCTTCAAGCATCTTTCGCTGCAGGTTCACTTCAGTAGTCGCGTCTTCAAGCATCTTTCGCTGCAGGTTCACTTGATTGCGCCAGTAATTCACTTCATGCTTAGTTTCTCTCTCCTGCTCCCGCTTAGTTTCTCTCTCCTGCTCTAGCTTTACGCGAGTACTGGAGACATCTTCAAGCAACATACGACGTTGCTCAACGTCACGCATCAATACTTCAGATTGTGCACCGTCTTCAAATTGTACATCCTCTTCAGATCTTTCTTCCTCTTCAGATTCCTCATTGCCATCCTCTCCAGGTCTTTCTTCCTCTTCAGATCTTTCTTCCTCTTCAGTCTCAGGCGCGGTCGGTGCGCTAAGGTCCGTCATTAGTCGTTCTCGTTCCAGCCTTTCGGTGGAGAGTATTCTCTCATTTCTGCCCGCAATATTTCCACGCACAGTTTCTATTTCACCCGCAGTTTCTGGCTCTTCAGCCATCTGCTCCTGTCTCAGCTCCTCTTGCAATTCCTGTTTCAGCTCCTGTTTCAGCTCCTCTTGCAATTCCTGTTTCAGTTCCTGTCTGATTGTTCTAGCGAAATCCAGTCTGCTTGTTCTAGCCAAATCCTGCCTCAGCTGTCGCTCGAGAACTTCCAGCTCCTCCTTCAGCTGTTTTCCAATGCTTTCTGTAATTGCATTCACTTCTTCCTTCACACGATTTTCAATGCTTTCTGTAATTGCATTCACTTCTTCCTTCACACGATATTCCCAATAGTACTCCCAATACTTCCGGACGCACACACCCCATTGAAACGCGATCACAAGGACAGAGGGTAACGTCACTGACATCATTGATTTCTGTGAATTCATTCACACTTTCTGTGAATCATTCATCCCATTCATTGGAATGATCCATTCCATTAATTGGAAAACGATCCATCGTTCACGGTGGACTATAAATACCAATACCAGTGCCAGGACTTTACAAAAGAGAGACCTGCAAAACAATCATCGTCTGTTGAGGAAAAAACATGAGTCAGAGTGGCCGTCAATTAAACTTTCATGAGTCGATTAAAATTCCATGACAGCCGCGCATATTTGATTCGAGATTCCACACGCTTCAATATGATCTTTGATTCGAGATTCCACGCTGCAGTGTGAACAAAATGGAAATCGACCGTTTTGAATGAAAAATGCCAAGAATGAAAATGCCAAGAATGGATGAGAAATCGCCTGCGTTGAATCATCTGAGGTCCAAAAAAAACGAGCTTTCCAGTAAAAGGGCTATAGTGTGAAAGGGCTATAGTGTGATAAACAAACTTACTAGGACTGTGATTGATGTATCCTAAGCAAAGTTGAATCATGTATCCTAAGAAAAGTTGGTGTATCGTAAGCGCGCCGGCAGCGTAACAGAGTCTCACAATCAATGCTCATGACTTTCGTGCTGTTACCAGCACTGTTGACACACTCATACTGTTATCAGCACTGTTGACACACTCATACCGTTATCAACACTGTTGACACATTCATGCTGTTATCAACACTGTTGACAGACAAAGCACAACATTCCAATCGTGGCATCCCATCAGGCACACCATGGCAAGAGCAGATCACTTAAACCAGTACACATAATCCTGCCGAGAAAAAATCATCACACACACATCGATCATTATATATGACTTCACATGAATCAACTGGAAAAATCAAAAAAAAGTCCAGAACACTGTGACAAATTCAACTCACGGCCAAATCAAATTTGAAAAAATCAGAAGACTTTCTGAAAAAAGGCGAGCAATGACCACCTCCTCAACACAGGCTCGCACCACAATAGATTAAATAAATAAATAGATTATATACCCAATTGTCAAAAAAGACTGGTAACTGACCCAGTCAATCATAAAGAGTTCAATTGTCTGAAAATTTGAAAAGCCTACGTGACCAGTTATTGCCTCCTCTGCACTGCTCACACAATAGATATTGGCAAAAAGACTGGTAACTGACCCAATCAATCACAAAGAAATTAGAATCGTCCGAGAAAAGCCGACGTGAACAGTTATTGCCTCCTCTGCACTGCTCACACAATAGATATTGGCAAAAAAGACTGGTAACTGACCCAATCAATGATAATCATAGAGAAATTCAAATTAGAATCGTCTGAAAAAGCCTACGTGAACAGTTGTTGCCTCCTCTGCACTGCTCACACAATAGATATTGGCAAAAAAAAGACAGGGAACTGACCCAGTCAAAGATAGTCATATAGGAGAAACTAGAATCATAAAGAAACAAAGCCCACACAGACAGTAACTTATTACCTACCTCCTCATATGATAATTATGAATCCAATATTTTCCCTGGGGCCGTCAGATGGCTTGGAATCTTACGACCTTCTCAAGACTTAAACCGGCGCGCAGATTGCCACATAGTAGCACCTTGCAGGACTCTTAAGGTTCAGGACCTTAAATTTAAGCTCAAATTTGAGTCGTAAATGAAACCCAGAAGGCGCCTGTCCAACTAGTTTCATCGGCTGTGTCTCACAGAGACATGTCCTATGTGACTCCACAAAACCGAAATCAGGTCCCCGCCCTCCATTGGGAAACTTCTTGGATCCAACATTAATTTTCCCGTGGGGCTATCACTACAACAGGAATTAACTCCAAAACAGCCACCAGACTGCACCTCTCCAGCTAGTTTCCTATCGTCTGTGTTACTTAGAAGTCATCAGATTACTGCCGCAGGTCAGACATCATCAGATTACTGCCGCAGGTCAGACGTAAGACGTATCAAATCCACTAACTCCTGACGATGGCGTGCTGCGCAACTGTCCTGAAAGTTTCGGAGTAATTATATACTAATGAACTTAAGTCATAGAGTTGTAGTGATCTCAATTTATCAAGGATCAAAACTGGAAACCCCACGGGGGGTAATTACTTATAACTGCATCTGGACATATGAAAAATAGTGAAATTCGAACTCAATGACGTCACAATGAACTGTAACTGCACAATCCGACATCTTTCAGACACCCGTCTCGATAGTTTTGCAGTCCGTGTTTGTTTCTTAATAACTGTTACAACAAAAAAATATTAGGCAAAAACCGATCCAATTGACAGTCAAATTTGGTCTCCATCAACTTCTCGCCGGCAAATTCCGTACTCAATACTAAGATATCAAGTTTAAGCTTTGTCTCCGATAGCTTCCGTCTTTCTGATAGTTGATAACTCTCCTGAACGATGATACTATTAATAGACAACACTTGAGAACTTCCGAAAACAAAGCTGAAGCCGATGAATTCCACAAACACCAATCAGATCCCTCCTATTGTCTTGTACTGTAACGTTGAAGTCGTGTCTTGTACGGAGCCTAAGAATGGAACTCTCAGAATTTATTAGAAAAAAACTCTACGAAGACAGGCTCACAGCTCCATATCGGTTCGTGTATCTGATCTGATCAAATGCTGTACAAATTCAAAATGCTCCAACTTGAGTTGGAATTCCCTCTCGAAATCATTGAAATGCTAGAGCAGGACACTTCGCTTTTTTTTTTCCTTCTCATCCATAGGAAAAAACCAAATACAATGTCGCTTTTCTTTTGGTTCTTAACTTCTGTTCCTTCATAAGAACTTAGACTCGAAGAAAAAGCACAACTCTAATCCTTCAAATTTTTTCCAGATTGCTGAGCATCTAGAGGCACTGTTTCAGCTCTGAGCTTTAAAGTCGCTCATTGAACATATGTCCAGAGGCCCTTCGGAACCGTGGATGTTGCCTTAAGTTATCATGCTTTGCGCAGCACGGCGACCGTGACGGAGCCGACACCTTTTGGCTACATACATGACACCCAACTCAAAAAAGAAACACATCTGCACTCAAGAGACAACAAAAGAAAACGTTCGGAATACAGAGAAGATATTCGAATAAGTTTCTCTGAAATAGCCTCAGTTAGGAGATCTCAGAGCAAATTTTAACTATATAAGTTACGTACACAAGATAAATGCACGAGAGTTTCAATGTTGCTAACAGAAGACTAATTACCCAGCATAATTTTCGTACGGAGTTTAGAGTGACAATTCAACCCATCTTCCATGAACAGAAAATTCGTTTACGATTTTTGTACGAAATCGTATATATATTTTCGGTTTTGCACCCTCGACAGGCTCCTGTGGATCAACAACCTCGATTTTTGTGGCCTGAAGTAGCTTTTCTATTTCGCTATTCAATCCATGGAAATCTGTGTTACTAATACCAGGAGTGATCCTTTCCCAAAAAATCCTTTGTCTGTCCTCCCTCTGAAACCACCTTGTCATTTCTTCATTGTTATGCATGTAGCTTTTGGTTCTGACACAAAATTCAGAATCGAAGTCACACCGGGTGTATTTAGACTCTAATTGTTTCACCGATAGCAGATTTTTGTCTCGAATAGGGCGATTATGAATCAAACTCAAAATGTTGTCTATTCCGCCAAACCTTTCGAAGACGTAGCAGCTGAAGGTTTTTTCGGGATTTTTTTCGTTTAACTCGTTTACGTGTGCAACCTGCTCTTTGCTTCTCCAGAAGAGACTTTGGGCGGCGAGGTTCAGAATCTTATTCTGATTTTTTTCTGGTGTTTGACTCTGAGGCTCCTCTGCCACACAGACATCCTTCTTGGCCTTTACGATTGAAAGAGCATCAACATAAACACAAGCGAAATAGGCTGGAACTCCAAAAAGAGCCAGACGCTTTGCAGAGACGTTTTTGATTTGCATTCTGATTCGAGGCACGGACTTCGTTTGTGATACTGGCGTGAGGCTCTGTTGGGGATTTCTGTCTTCGGCTTTGGTACTGTTGGAGATCTTTGCTTTCGTTTACTTATGATCGAGGGAACGTCTGTTATCTCTGTCGCTGCTACCGTTTGAGATTTTAGTTCTGTTTTTTGCAGCTGTGGGATATTTGTTGTTTTCTCTTGCGATGCTGCAGGAGGTTTTTGCTTTTCCCTGCCTTGGTGTTGGAAATGTATTATCTCTGCTGCTGCTGTCGGTAATTTCTTTTTTCTGTCTTTTACTGATGCTGGAAATTTTTGCTGTCTCTTCCTGCTGTTGGGAGTCTCTGTGTTCAGATTAGAAATCTGCTTCCAAATTTGTCTAGATTCAGAATGATGCGGCACTCAAGTTTTGGCCTAGAAAATGCGGCAACAGATCAAGAATCCCTCAGTCTTTTCAGAATCGAGAATCTAGTATCCAAATCGACAAATGGTATTCAGATTGGACAAATTGAACGGAGAAACGGAAAGGAAGAGGTCCAAAAGTTATTTATTATATAATTAGAAGGTCAACAGTTCCAAAATTCAAAGACACAAATTTGAACAGCCTCGAGAATACTTTGAGGAGAGATTCGGGGCTGTAGAACGATTCTCGAGGAGGTTGGCGAAGAAGTTTGGGAGTAGAGATTTTCTCTGGATCTATTTGAGAGAAAGCGCTCTTGCTTTTTGTCTCTGGATCTGTTTGAGAGAAAGCGCTCTTGCTTTTTGTCTCTGGGTCTGCTTGAGAGGGAGTGCTGCTTCTTTTTGTCTCTGGATCTGGGCCTGCTTGAGAGGGAGTGCTGGCACAAATTTCTTGGTCACGGTGTCTCAAGTTTGGATCTGCTGGAAATTGATGCTGGCGCAGTCGTATCTGTTTTAGAACTGTCTCTCGTTGGATCTGTCACAGAAGAGAAACTTTTGAAACTTTGGATCTGTCACAGAAGAGAGACTTTTTCTCGTTGTTGTCTTTGGATCTGTCACAGAAGAAAAACTTTTCTCGTTGTCTTTGGATGTGTGACAGAAGAACTTTTCTCGTTTTCTTTCCTCGTTGTCTTTGGATCTGTAACAGAAGAAGAACTTTTTCTCGTTGTCTTTGGATCTGTAACAGAAGAAGAACTTTTTCTCGTTGTCTTTGGATCTGTCACAGGAGAAGGACTGTTTCTCGTTGTTGTCTAGACTTTGGATCTGTCACAGAAGAACTGTCTTTCGTCGTCTGACTCTCTGAATCTGAAGTGCTGGAGATTGATGCTGGCACAGTCGTATCTTTTTCTTCAAAATTTAAACTGTCACTGGATCTGTTCGGAAGATAAAAAAGCGGATAAATCTGTAACAAAACGACAACTTACGCGCCCAGGAAGAACAATTGAATGCGATCTGATTCCTCAAATTATCAATATGCCGCAGCTTCATCGACTTATCGGGACGACGATTCTGATATATTGCCGGATGGAGCTGCAACCTTTCACAACGCCGAATGGATCCACCTGTCTACACTAAATCTACTGCGCTACCGATTGGACCTCCGTCAAAATATTATTCGCCGTCAGAAATCTACTTTGATCAAAAGTGACGTCTATTTGTATCTTGCCGAATAGATTGACTCTCCGCAGCCGACTTTCAATATCTTGCCGAATAGATTGACTCTCCGCAACCGGCTCCACAACACTCTGTAAAATTAATAATTATGCCACCAGAACACTGGACGAACAACTCTTGCGATCGGATACTTCTGGCTTGCTTACATTCAATCCATATGATATCCGCAATACTACAGCTGAGCTGAAAAAATTCGAATCGGCCGAACCTGAAAAGGCTCCAAAGAAAAAAAAAAATTAGGCAGAGCGTACCACTACCCCCGACTTTAATATGAACCACACGAAATGACGGAATATCTTCGATGCCCCTGTTCTCAATTTGAATATCCTGAAAGAAAACAAAAAAACGCTTCGGCTGCCGCTTTCGGTGACCACACGGATCGGAAAATAACACGCACGGCATCTGATTCTAATGTAATCGGCCGACAATTAAGTTAGTCTAGACTATGAATGCCTACGATCGCTGTCAAAAAGCCAAACCATCGAAAACATTTCCCCCCAAAAACTCGAAATATCGACAACCTTCCAGAAATAAACACGATTTTCATACGCCGCACGAAATGGAAAAATGTGACTCGCGTACTAATTTAACATCGACCAAAAGGGGCGCTTCGAATACACGCACACGATAGATCCACGAAGCAGAAAAAAAAAAATTGAGTTCGGCCAAACCTGAGAAATGGGAAGAGAATCCGAAACCGAAAAAAAAAATTCGTGGCACGACGATCCCAAAAACGGCACCGAAAAAAAATAAAATCGAATCCGAGTCGCTTTCTACTGAACCTTCGATTGCCAATCAGATCCGAAAACTAAACTCAAGCTCAAAAGTCAAAAATTTTTCGCCTCAGAATCATCATCATGTCATGACAACAATGAACCCCGGCACACCAGAGCTGAAAAAATTTGGCCGAACCCGAAAAGACTCCGAGGAAAAAAAAAAATTAGGCCGACCATGCCGCCCGACTTTCATGTGAACCACACGAAGTGACCGAATATCTTCGATGCCCCTGTTTTCAAAAAAACAAAAACCTTTCGGCTTTCGAAAAAAGGCAAATAGAAAAGTTAAACGCCTACGACCGTTGTCAAAAAGCCAAACCATAGAAAACGTTTCCCCCCAAAAACTCGAAATATCGACAACCTTCCAGAAATAAACACGATTTTCATGACATACACCGCACGAAATGAAAAGTGGCTCGCTTAACGTCGACCAAAAGGGACGCTTCGAATACACACACACGATAGATCCGCTAAACAGAAAAGAAAAAAAATTGAGTTCGGCCAGACCTCAGTCTGAGAAATGGGAAGAGAATCCGAAACCGAAAAAAAAAATTCGTGGCACGACGATCCCGAAAACGGCACCGAAAAAAAATAAAATCGAATCCGAGTCGCTTTCTACTGGGCCTTCGATTGCCAGTCAGATCCGAAAACTAAACTCAAGCTCAAAAGTCAAAAATTTTTCGCCTCAGAGTCATCATCATGTCATGACAACAATGAACCCCGGCACACCAAAGCTGAAAAAATTAGGCCGAACCCGAAAAGACTCCGAGGAAAAAAAAAAATCAGGCCGACCATGCCCCCCGACTTTTAATAATGTGAACCACACGAAGTGGCCGAATATCTTCGATGCCCCTGTTTTCAAAAAAACAAAAAACCTTTCGGCTTTCGAAAAAAGGTGAATAGAAAATGCCTACGATCGCTGTCAAAAAGCCAAACAATAGAAAACATCTCCCCCCAAAAACTCGAAATATCGACAAGCTTCCAGAAATAAACACGATTTTCATTACATACACCGCACGAAATGAAAAATGGCTCGCTTAACGTCGACCAAAAGGGACGCTTCGAATACACGCACACGATAGATCCACGAAACAGAAAAAAAAAATGAGTTCGGCCAAACCTGAGAATCCGAAACCGAAAAAAAAAATTCGTGGCGCGACGATCCCAAAAACGGCACCGAAAAAAAAAAAAAAATCGGATCGCTTTCGACTGGTCACTGTGTTTTCAATTGCCAATCAGATCCGAAGAAATACTAGTCTCAATTGAATTGAAAAGTCAAAAGTTCGCCTCAACGGTGCACCCAGGTAAACTACAGCTGAAAAAATTCGGCCGAACCTGAAAAGGCTCCAAAGAAAAAAAAAAATTAGGCCGAGCGTACCACTACCCCCGACTTTAATATGAACCACACGAAACGACGGAATATCTTCGATATGCCTGCCCTCAATAATATATCCGGAAAGAAAACACAAAAACGCTTCGGCTGCCGCTTTCGGTGACCACACGGATCGGAAAGTAACACGCACGGCATCTAATTTAATCGACCGAAAATTAAGTTAGAAAATGCCTACGATCGCTGTCAAAAAGCCAAACCATAGCAAACATTTCCCCCCAAAAACTCGATATATCGACAATCTTCCAGGAATAAACACTATTTTCATACGCCATCCGAAAAGCCAAAAGCGCGCTTATATTACTTCAAAATGATATCACTATTATAGCAATCGAGCAAACTTCGTTTGAGCTGAATTATTCAGTGAGTAGGCACATAGAATACCCCATCACTCCCAATATTATTGATTCACTGCGAGAAGTCTTGATACCCCGTCGCTCCTTTGTCAGGGGCCATAGAAAATCATGAAAATCCCTCGGACAGAAAAAAAAAAGAAAAACGCCGCTAGTAAGTATTGACCTCTGCTAAACTCGACCTTGACACTCCTCTGCTAAAACTCGACATTGACATCCCTCTGCCAAACTAAGCTTCTAAACCCCCGAACGGCGCGGATGGAAAAAAAAATAGAACACAACAGACACAACTGAACTCGCAAACCTCTGAGCTTTCAGCAGACACAACTGAAATCGTCTGAGCTTTCAGCAGACACAACTGAACTCGTCTGAGCTTTCAGCACACACAACTGAACTCGTCTGAGCTTTCAGCAGACACAACTGAACTCATCGCGACGCGCATAATCATTATGATGAGAGGCATAATCGTAAGCACCGTGCCTGTCAGGCGAGGTCCGGTGAGCTGAATGAGAGGAGACTTGTTCTGCGTGCCCTTTTCTTTGGTTATGACCCTGACCGCCAGGCCCGTAGTGCTCCGAGGGTCCATAGTGATCCGAGTGGTCCAAGACCCCAGAATGGCTGTTGGTTTTACTCGGTGCCCTGCAATCGTCGTTGTAAACCGAATTCGAGCGCGATGTCACATCACTTGTATTAGAGGATGCGTTGGAATAGCCACACAAATGCTCGCTTAGCGTGTGTTTTAGATTCGAATTGAATTCGTTATCTATTAGATCTGCTTGGCCAAGAGGATGATTTTGCTTGTTGTGGCCTCCTAGATGTCCCAATAATGCCCCCTGTTCTTTCTTTTCATATTTTGTTAACTGCGCAGGCTCAGATGTGCCTTTTCTTTGCGAAACTTCGGTTAATATCAATTCATAAAGCCTGTCCATCGTTTTTTTGTTATCCACCAAATGTTCCAAAGCAGATAACACATCTCCGTGTTTTGTTGAAGAACTAGTATTAGTCGATATGGCGGCAGTGCCACCGGTACCGCCAGTACTGGTAGCCCCAATAGCTGTGTTGTTTCCGCCAGGTCCTCCAGTACCCGGGCCAGTGGTGGTTCCTGGGGGTGGACCTCCAGTACTAGCCACCCCTCCGGCGCCGGGGTTTCCCTTCCCAGAAATATAGCTTGTGGACCCGGAACTGGTTGGGTGGTTTGAAGAATCTGATGGGGTGGTTTGATTCGGTGGTAGGTTCGTCTTCGGACTCACAGGAGCGTTCACTGGGCTCTGAGGATGACTTTGACGATGACTCTGCGCATGACTCTGCGTATGACTTTGATTGGATGTATTCTGGGTTCTATCTTTACTATTTGCGCGTTCAATATTTGCGCGATTCAGTTCGCGTATCGAAGGCGACAACTCACGCGAATTCGACGTATTATTGTATCCAGGAGGCCCAGACACAGCACTATGTGGCCCAGATACAGCACTATGTGCAGCACCTCCATGTGCTGAGCCTGCTCCTCCATGTGCTGACCCTGCTCCTCCATGTGCCGATGATGATCCTCCATGTGCTGATGATGATCCTCCATGCGCTGAAAAATGGGCAGTGTGTCCCGAGCCTGGACTTCCGACACTGCGTACTGTGGATTGATTTGTAGCGGCACTTCCGCCCAGCCCCGGTGGATTCCTGCGATGAGTTCCGATCATCATCTGGCCACGTCTGTTTTTATCATAATTGTTGGAAGAATCAGACTGATTGAAAGAACTCGGAGTCTTTGAATTATTCACCAGATTCGCACTCTGAGCCAAACTCGCACTCAAACTTGCGTGCGTGATTGGGTTCACCGTGTAGTAAGACTCGGCGACGGATCCGAGTGCTGAACCAGCATAACCGTCTTGCACCGACGAAGCTGCCCTAATGTTCGATTTGAAGTTGTAGGGCGGCCCAATCATATTACTCGGTGGTCCCCCGGGACCACCAACCATATTCAATGACCACAATCAATGCTCATGACTTTCGTGCCGTTGTCAGAAGCGTTGTCACACTCATACCGGTGTCGGCACTGTTGACACATTCATGCTGTTATCACCACTGTTGACAGACAACACACAACATTCCAACTGTAGAATGATATCCCATCAGACACGCCATGGCAAGAGCAGATCACTTAAACCAGTACACATAATCCTGGCGAGAAAAAATCATCACACACGCATCGATTATCATATATGACTTCACATGAATCAACTGGAAAAATCGAAAAAAAGTCCAGAACACTGTGAGAAATTCAACTCGTGGCCAAATCAAATTTGAAAAAATCAGAAAACTTTCTGAAAAAAGGCGAGCAATGGCCACCTCCTCAACATTGCTTAATGACACGCCGCAATACTCCATTGTCAAAAAGACTGGTACTCGTTGACCCAGTCAATCATGAACTTGAATTCAAATACTGTGTCTCAAAATTTGAAGTTTAAGCCTATAATATATGTGAACAATTATAACTTATTGCCTCATCTACACTGCTCAATTTTCAAAAAAAAAAGAAAAGAAAAAGACTGGCGTCGTCATGTCTCAACAGGAACCATATTGCGAAAAGGGAGCCCATGCATGACGCTCCAACCTTTTTTACAATAGAACCTGGCACGCATGACAACCTAGTCTAACTGACGGAGATAATTGGCTGCAAGACTTTGCAATATAGACAAGAGATATTGGCTGCAAGACTTCGCAATATAGACAAGAGATATTGGCTGCAAGACTTCGCAATATAGACAATAGATATGGGCTGCAAGTTGCAATATAGACAATAGATATTGGCTGCAAGACTTTGCAATATAGAAAAGAGATTTTTTGAGCAATGTCAAATACATTAACAACAGGATACATTAACAACAGGATAGACTACATCAGGATACATTAACAACGAAAATAGTTGATCAGATTGATTTCTCGGTCACAGTTAACGAAAATAGTTGATCAGATTGATTTCTCAGTCACAGTTAACGAAAGTTTTTTTTACAGTTAGCTCCTCTGACATATATAATGATGGAAGCCACGTAGTAACTTCCACGATAAATTTCTCTTAAGGTTCAGGACCTTAATAAGTTCGAATTCAGAATCCGACTCAGAATCGTAAATGAAGGCCAGAAGGCACCTGTCCAACTAGTTACATCAGGACAGGTTTCATCGGCTGTGTCTCACAGAGACGTGACCAATTTGACTCCTTAACATTTAAGCCCAAATCAGGTCCCCGCCGTACACTGGGAAAATTCATGGATCGAATATTTTCCGACACATAGTTTTGCAGTCCGTGTTTGTTTCTTAGTAAATTGTAATTGTCACAAAACAAAAAATATTACACAAAAACCGATCCAGTAATATTAAATGAGAGTGCTGACGCCTGTGACATCAAAGAACAGGCGCAGGATTCTAATCGGCGACAGCTTGCCGAATTGTGAAGCTCTGCCTTGATGGAGAGCGTTTAAATTTTTGAAAATTTAAAAGTTTAAAAATTTAAACGGTGGCCGCTCCGTTTAAATTTCGGCCTGGGAATTTTTGAAAATTTAAAAATTTAAAAATTTAATCGGTGGCCGCTCCGTTTAAATTTTTAAATTTTTAAATTTTGAAAAACTCCCAAATTGGGAAACTCGAAAACTGGAAAACTCGAAAAGTCGGAACCCCCCGGATCGATTCCGAGAGTATGTCACGTGGAGCCTTCGAAGTCTCCGGATACTCGGAGACTTCCGAGGTCCCCAGAACTCGCCGGATACTTCGGGGGCTTCAGATACGAAGCCCAGACGCTCCGGGTATCCGATATTTGCAGACTTCGGAGACTCCCGAGATCCAGCGAATTCGCCGGATATTTCGACTCTGGCCGTAGAATTTCCCAGAGGTAGACAGTAAATGCAGCAAAATGGTCGAGGCATTGTCGTGCTGCGGACGAAAATGAAAACCAAAGCGGCCAAAGCTCCGACGGCGGTGGGATTTTCGTGCCGATCCTTTGTCGTGTCTCGGTATGAAATGCAAAAAGTCCGGGCCACGTATCGGCGCAGGATCCGTCTACTCTCAAAAGACGAGGACGACCTGCCGCCGAGTTTGGGAGTACATGCCGCAACGGTATAAGAGGCCAACGGCGCGGGTCTCGACTTCGGCCATGCGACGAAAATGCCGGCAGGTTTTCGAGCGACGGGATGGCGGACCTCTCGAATGTTTCCCAGCAGCGCGAGAGTCAGACGAGGGATCGGGTTTCGGGTGTATTCTGGGGGTGCACGGGGGTCGTTTTGTCTGGCCAGGTGGGGCGTCCGTCTGTATCGACAGGCCAACGGAGGGCCTCCGTCAATCCCAAAAGCCTAAGGAGGAGGGCGCCGATACTAATAGGGCCCGAGCGAGTTTCTCAAAAAGTTGCGAAAAATCTCGAAAAAAATCTTAAATAGGAGCTCCATGCCGTTTTTATTGTCGCGGGATATCATTCCAAAAAAGGCGCTCGAGATCTATCCGAGATTTTTGGTCGTCTTTTTTGGGTCCCTTTTTGATAATCCAAAACGGCGCCACTTTGCGTCTATTTCAAGAGTCGAGTTCCGAGGTCGACTCTTTTGCTATGCGGGGGGCGGTCGGGATGTTTTCAGTGAAGGCGGCGACTTTAAATTTTCCCGGTAGTGTGCAAATTTCCAATGCGTCCCGATTTCGTCACATGTCCGGAGGGTGGCCACGCGGTCTAGTGCCAGCGGTGTGCAGTTTTTGCGTTTTGTCTAGGTTTGTTCGTGGTGTAGTTCCTCGGACGTCGTTATCATATGGAGGACGTGGATCATATGCAGGGCATCGATAATATATGGGGGGAAGTTGTGATGGTCTTATTGATCTGGCCCATGGATTCGAGACGGACGTCGGACAATTTTCCTCGACAATCATTACGCGGAGCATCTTCGGGCGGCCCGGGTCTTTTCGTCGAGTTCGTCGGGGTCGATGTATCCCCGGTCTCCGTGTTTGTCTCGTTTATCCAAAAAACGCGCAAAAGATTTTCGTTTCGGATTTTTTTCGTCTTTTTTCGAGCGAGGGAAAAAATTCACGGCCCAAGCCGAGAGATACCCCAGATATTTCGGATACTCGACGAGTATCTCCCGAACTTGCCAGATGTTTCGCATACTCGGAGACTTCTGGGGGTACCGTCTCCGGAACTCGCCAGATCCATCAGGGACTTCAGATACTTGAAAACTTCGGAGGTCTCCCAGACCCTCCGGAGACTTCGGACGCAGTGCCTCGGAGTCGATAGTATGCGCCGAATCCTTCGAATTTAAGGCATCCCAGACCAGCCGGATATTTCGAGGACCCCCCAACCCTCCGGATATTTGCACTACGTAACTACTAACTTGGGACATCGTAGCAACTGGGGAAAGTTCGGAGATCTCAGATCTTCCAAGCCTTCGGATACTTGAGACACTTACGATGCGTGGGAGACTTCGGAGATCCCCCAACCCTCCGGATAATAATCGTCAGACTTCTGCCGGCGTCACCTCCCGCCAGATATCGCGGCCGTGGGGTTGATTTACGACCATTATCGTCCGACATTATCCCTCCGGGCCTATATTCCTCCCAGAAGCTTACCGACCGACCCCGAAAATTCTCCAGACAACGCGCGACTCTCTGAAATTTTCGAGATAATATCTCCAAGTCGTCCAGAATAAAAATCTGCAAAATTTCAAAGCCCAAAAACCCCCGCCGATTAAAATCCCCCCCCCGGGACAACGTCGGGCCCGGACCGATGTCGACCCATAGGTGATAGGAATTCCGGCGCCTCATGAGTTTCCGGAGTTCCCAAGATTCGAAAAGCCTGCAAAGGTTGCAAGATTTCGCATAATAATATACCAGAGCAAAAACGCTGCCGATACTAGTGACGGCCGCGGCCGCCGCCACGGTGGCCCTGGGGTGGGATTTCCGATTCGATTCCGGTCGGGAGACGCCGCCGCTACGACGCCGTGTTATCGTATGACATGCCAACGATCATCGATCCTTGAAATCTAGAGAAATCATATCCCAGACATGACGACGCTGAGTCTGGGCCATGACTAAGATACGACAGAAATCGACATCGACGTCGACGATGAACGTTGGCCATTCGGTACCAGTGACAGCCATCGAGAAACGCTATCGTTTCGACGCAATGGGCGCGCCGAATTATATAAGCCCAACCACTCGGAAAGTTCAAGGGCTCAGCTCGAAGGATAATCGTGGCCTTGATGCCGCAACGTCGGACGTCATTAGGCTCAATCTGAAGCATACTATCCGACCCCCCCCCCCCCTCGAAATGCCCGCACTTAGCCACCCCCAGTATCTGAAATATCCGACGTACGGTCTCCACTCCCCCAAAGTGCCGGAGCTATCCGGACACCACTTAGCCGCCTCGAGTATCTGAAGCATCTGAACTACCCCAATTGTGATGTCTGAAGTATACCATGCGACCCCTTCCGAACTGCGCGAAGTATCTGAAATATCTGAAGGACCCGTTCCCCCCCCCCAAGTGCCCAAGTATCCGAAGCATTCGAAATTTCTGAAAATTATGCCCGACCTCTCCGAATACTGTGCCCAAGGCTAGTATCTGAAATATCCGACCCCCCCAAATAGTACTGCCCAAATATCTGGAGTGTCCGAAGTATCTGAAACATTCGACCCCTCCAAATGCCCGAGTATCTGAAGTATCCGAGGTATCTGACTCGAAGGACCCGACCCCCCCAAGTGCCCAAGTGTCCGAAGTGTGAGTGCGAGAACCTCCGGACACGAGGATTTCCGAGAGAGGGATACACCTCGAAGAAAGGCCGTCCGTTCCGTTATGTCTTCAACCTTCAAGACCGCGTCTCGAAATCCCTAAAAGATTACTGGAAAAGTTCGCGACCCCCTGCCAACTTTGGCCAGAATCACGACTAGAATCCATTGATTTTTGATGTCACAGGTGTCGGCAGTCTCTATTAAATATATATTAATTTTGAATCCAATTTCAGGGCAAAAGAAGGGGGGGAAGGAGGAAAGCGGAAAAAGAGGGGGGCTGGTCGAGCGACATCCGAGGAGGTTCGAGGGGGACATCGATAGGCGTTCCGCGGGACATCCTAGAGCCTTCCTGTGGGTCTTCAGGTGGGGCTTCCAGTGGTTTCAGGTGGGCCCTCCGCGGGGCTTCCTGCGGCCTTCTGGAGGGCTCTCAGGTGGGTCCTCAGCAGAGTTCGAACTTAAGGGCACGGCTTCAGGTGAGGGATCGGCACGCGCTCCTGGCGACGTTCAGGAGGCGCGCAGGACAAAACTCAACCGCGGCGCTCCTTCTTCTTCAGAAGGACCTTCAGCCGAAACATCGGAACGCTTTCCATTGGTGCATCGGGGGCAGATCGAGAGAACATCAGGCGACGCTCGAGAGAGGTCTTCGCGCGGTTTTCCTACGAAGTTCCGAGAGGGATCAGCAGAGTTCTCAGGCGCCCGCTCCTCTGTTCGCCAGGTGGTAGTCGGCTGCTGCCGGCAGGGGTCTCAGATGGATGCCAGGCGTTTCCTCCGACAGGCTTCCTGCAAACGGCGAAAAGTATTTTTTTCCCGTTCGAGTTTTTCCAGGTCGGCTTCCGCCGCGTTTCCCGATGGTCCTCGAGAGGGGGGATCGGATGCGCCTCATATCGGCATCAGCAACGGTCTCGCTCGATATTCGTGCGGGGTGTTCCTGACCGACATCCGGGATGGGGTCAGGTCTCCACCAGGTGACCCCAGCAAAGTCGTCAGGTAAAAGGTCGGGCCCTCATCGAGCGTGTTCCTCCAAAACGCCAGCAGTTTGCTCCGTGGTGTTCAGGTCATGGGCTTCCGCACGCGTTCCATGCGTAAAGCGAGGGTCTTCAGTAGGTTCTCAGGTGCGACGTTCCTTGGCCGGAGGTCAAACGTCTCCGGCGATATCCAAGTTTCCTCGTTCCCGTCTCCCTCGGTTTTCTGTCTCATCCATGCGTTCCCCCCTGTTCTCTCTCTCTTCCTTCCATTCTTTCTGCCATCCTCTCGCTCTCGCTCCTCTCCTTCTCTTCCTCTCTTCTATTCCCGATCTGCTCTATTTTTCTGTGCCTGCCCTGCCCTGTTGGTTCCCTCTGTTCGGCCCTCTCTCCTGCTCCTATCCCTGGGGCCGCGAGGCCCCGCGTGGTACACGCTTGATGTGACTCCTCACGCCCCGCGCACGCGGGGCGTTCGTCGTACATAACATTTAAATTTGGTCTCCAGCAGCTTCTTGTCGGCAAGTTCCGTACTCAATAGATCATATCAGGTTTACGCTTTGTCTCCGATAGCTTCCGGCTTTCTGATAGTGGATAACTCTCCTCGATGATGATAATAGACAACACTTGATAACTTCCAAAAAAAAAAAAGCTCCCATCAATCCAACAAAGCCGAACTTAAGCCGAAGAATTCCACAAACACCGATCAGATCCCTCCTATTCTGATCTGATCAAATGCTGTACAAACGGAAAATTTCTGCTCCAACTTGAATTACAAATTGTACACAAATGCTGTACAAACGGAAAATTTCTGCTCCAACTTGAACTACTTGTCAGTTCCCTGGTTGATTATTGAAAGTTCTAGAAGTCACAAAAGTCACAACGATTTCCTTTCTAGCACTTAGTCACTGTGTAGTATCGAGGATTCTGAAGGGCCAGCCCCCTCGCTCAAACTCCATGCGAGTTCGATTTCAAGACACTCGCTCAAACTCCATGCGAGTTCGATTTCAGGACACTCGCTCAAACTCCATGCGAGTTCGATTTCACTCCAACTCCATGCTCAAAATGTTCCAGTCCATGTTGTTCTTCTTCTTCTTCCAATCTCTCGCCCATGCCCCAATTCTTCTTCTTCTTCTTCTTCCAATCTCTCGCCCATGCCCCAATTCAATTCTTCTTCTTCTTGTTCTTCCAATCTCTCGCCCATGTCCCAATTCAATTCTTCTTCTTCTTGCAATCTTCTTGACGAGCTTAGTCTTCTTCTTCTTCCTTTTGACGAGCTTCTTCTTCTTCCAATCTTCTTGAGGAGCTTAGTCTTCTTCTTCTTGTTCCAATCTTCTTGACGAGCTTAGTCTTCTTCTTCTTCCTCTTGACGAGCTTCTTCCTCATTTAACATCCCAGAAATACAACCACGATGACTAAAAACATAACAACAGCACCCCTCCCAAATGACTGAGCACCACTCGTTTCATTTGAGTTCATTGAGTCGTATCGTGCAGACAACGACTTTAGATTCGACAGCGAAACCAAATTTTGTATATTCGCAGTTTCATACTCGCTTTTCGCCGCCAGGAAGTAGTTTTTTAGTATTTTGTGGAGTGAACTAGGATTTTCTGGCAAGAACAAAGAGTCAGATCTTTCTCTTTCTTCAGATTCCCAAACTTTTAGAATTCTTTTCGCCGCATACGAGTATGATTTTTTTGATTGTGTCTTTCCTGATTCAGATTTCCACAACCAACTCATAAACTCTTGCATCGAATTGTAGATATACGTCTTCAATCCCCCTCTTGCTACCAGCATACCGCTCAACTCCACAGAGCAAAAAAATGCCAAAAATTCAGTCCAACCAATCACTTTGTTGCCATCAATGTCAATCTCTGTGAAAGTTTTTGTTTTCAGATTCTGACTCTCTCTCTTTATTGAGATCCCTTTGACATGCTGAAATACTTTATCCCATTCTTTCTCAGACCAACGTCCATCACTATTCTTATCTCCATAAAGGAACAGTTCTCGAGCTTCGTTGAATGAAGCCCCCAAAAATCGGATCAATTCGGAGTCAGATGATTCTTTCGCGGTGAGGAACAGGGCTAGCTTCACTGCGAATGGCATCGTTTTCTTCGATTTCGAGATAGTTTTCGAGAAACTTGTTTTCTGCCCAGATTTCGTTTCGAAGTTAATATTTTCTGACCCCCACATAGCTGCGACCAACGGCGTAAGTTTCCACAACGGATTCAACAAATGCGTTTTCAGTTTTTCATCCTTCAAATCGTCAAACCATGTATTTCCCAGCGCGCTCTTCACGTCTAGCCTGTCCTTTTCCTCTTTTGCCAGTAACCCTTTGAGAAAAGCAATAGCTTCTGGAGAAATAGTGGTGGCGTCAAAATAGACCGGGTTCTCCATTGTGTTGATATTCTCCTTTGTGTTGATACTCTTCTTAAATGTTTCAAGTTTTTCCAAAACATTCCACACGACGCTTTGACTGCGTGCCTCCATAATTTCTGACCTGTTCGTCACTGTAGAAAAGAACTTTTTTTCGAAATCTTTTCCACTGGCATCTTTTCCACCATCGATCAACATTCTCAAAAGCGTGACGCCAAAGGCATACATATCGCACTTCTCTGAATATTTTGAGGGCAAAAAATCTGGATCCTCTTCATCGTTTGTTTTTATTACATTCTTTTCGTTTCTTTCTTTTCTATTCCAAAGATTGGAGAGAAAATTTGAAGAAAAAATTTTCTTGGAGACAGCTCCTCCTCCGAAAATCATTTTATTGAAAACACCTCTGGGACCTTCGCTCCATTGTTGTGGACTCATATAGCGTGGAGTCCCCTGCAGCGGTCTCTTGACCGGGGAGTTGGGAGTTTGAAAGGTTTGCGCCAAACCAAGATCGATGATTTTTGGAATCTGTCCGTTCAACGTGATATTCTCCGCCTTCAAATCGCTGTGCATCATATTATGTGCAGAATGCATATAACTAATGCCCGTGAGGATTTGGTACGCCATTTTTTTTGTTTCCATTTCTCTTGACCTACTATTAGTAGCATTATATTTCAGCTCGCCGCCCTCAATCAGTTCCGTCACGAGATACACCTTATCAGACTCCCTGAAGACTGCTTGGAATTTGAGCAGGTTTGGATGGTCGAGTTTTTTGAGGTGTGTGATTTCCTGTTCGATTCTGAGTGCATATTCCTGATCATGATTAAAATTTTCCAAAACTTTGCATGCGTGCATTGTTTTGGACTGTTTGTGCTGGCATTTGTAGACTTTTCCGAAGGAACCTTTCCCCAATAATCTTTGTAGGGAATAAACTTCAGAAAAGCTTTTTCCTTTTCTCTGTTTTTGTGAATTGTCAAGAAAATTCTTTCTGAATCTCTGATTATTGTCGTCCGACATCTCATTGATCAACTGGAACAAATCCGGGCCGTTAATTTCTGTCTTTCCGAAATTTCGGAAAAAAAGCCTCGTTTTTCCGAAAACTTCTCCAAATTTAGAGGTTATCATGTTTCTTTTCGCTTGTACAGTCATCGGAGTCATGGTCTTCAGAATCAGATACGTTGATACGGCGACGCTTTTGCTTCGCAAATTTTGAATAGACATTTTGAATCAAATATATTATGAAATTCTAGTTAAATTTAGAATCTAGTAAACTTAAGCCAACTTAAGGGCACCGCAATGACGATTGCAATTTCAAAAGGCACGATAAAATAAAGTACAATTTAATGATAACGATAGTAATACGATTGGAGTTTTAAATTTAAATGATAAATCAACAAAACTGAAGAAGGCTGAAACCTTTTTTGGTCAAATTGAATTAGTCAATAAATTTTCTTCAAATTTGAGGGGACAAAGGTCTCTGGTCAACAGTCTCAGCTATTATATAAGGCCGACAATTTACACAGTACACTTTTAACGATTTCCGTTAGTACACTAACTTGGGGGCCACTTTTTTTCTTGTAATTTAAATTGCATCGGTGTCGGTCTTTGACTTGTAACAGTAACGGGCCCTATTTTTGGCGAGGCTCTGAACTAAAAAACAGCGAAAATCAGCTAAGAACGACGCTTTTTACTCAAAACGCTTTTTACTCAAAAATTGGTGACGTGGTTTACTTACTAAAAAAAGGCGGCCTTTTTTGCTCAAAAGTCGAATCCGATCGCAGCCTAATAATTATAATAGTTTGAACTTCGAACCTAAAAAAGTGGGCGGCAACTGAAGAACGCCGATGAAATCACTAAAAACTCCTTCAACTCAGAACGCCAGAACTAAAAAAGTACGTCAAACTTAAAGTTACTAATCAGAAAGAAAAAACGCGGGCCAAAAATCAAAAAGACGCGAGAGATTGGCGAAATCCGGCGGGAAGACAATCGGTCTCCTGCTGTTAATTCGGCTTGAATGGCACGACGACTCGGGATCGCGCGACCATCTTTTTCGCCTTCTCGCAGTCCAATCCTCTGGACATGTCATTGTCTAGGACTCTAGCGGCCTCGTTGGAGATGTGACACCTCATGCCTCCGCGTGGTCTGCTTGGAGGGCTTTCTCAAGAAATGGGACCCCAGCACCATGGTACGCGCCCCATGAAGGGCCATACGATGCGCCGAGGCGAAACCGATGGCAGCGGATCGCCAATCTGCGGCTCGCCGCGGCCGACGTCTGGGCGCTGTTCCTTAAATTTAGTTAAACGTAACGAGTCACGCGTCACGCAAATGAGCGCCGCTGTCACTGATTCAAAGATCTTAACTGCGCGCGCCAACCGCTGCATGAGGAAAGCGGGCTGCGATAATATGCCCCCGATCCGTGAGTGTCTTCGTGCCCTCGACTTGCATCATTAAAATCCGCGCGGTCGGGTCCGCCGCACGCCTGCCTGGCGGCCTCTGAATCCCATCCCCCTTCCAACCCGGTGACTCGGCGAAGCCCCTGGGCGAACGGCGAAGCCGATGCGCCCCCCTAGGCTCCATCATCTTCCGAACCAAACTCCAAACGCCCCCACATCTCGGGCACTTCTTCCCGGTGAATCAAACAATAAAACCGTAACGGGGAAGAAAGAGAGATGCTGGAAAGAGGAGTTGCTTTCAAAAGAGACTCTGTTTCTCGTCGTCTTTGAATTTGTCACAGAGGGGATGCTGCTTCTCGTCGTCTTTGAATTTGTCACTGAGGGGATGCTGGAGTTCTCGTCGTCTTTGAATTTGTCACAGAGGGGATGCTGCTTCTCGTCGTCTTTGGATCTGTTCAGATCTGATGGAGATTGATGCTGGCGGTGTCGGATCTATTTCTTTAAAACTGTCGCCGGATCTGTTTGCAAGCAGCAAGATAAAGAAAAAAGCGAATTATTAAATCTGTCGCAATCATAATGCGACAACTTACGCGCCCAGACAGAACAGCTACCAACCATGGCATTTGATTCAATGACAGACCATACATATATACACACACCTTAAGTTATCATAAGTTATCATATGATTACGCGTCAGATTCATCGACTCGCCGGTAATACTATATTGCCGCATGGAGCTGCAGCCAATCACAACGCCGAACGGATCCACCTGACTACAATACCGCGCTACCGATCGGACCTCCGTCAAAATTTACTGAGTTTCTGACTCAAAACGCCGTCGAGAATCTACTTTGCAGCTTCTTCGAAAGTCTATTTTTATCTTGCCGAGCCGATTGATTCTCCGCTTCTGCTTCACAACACTCTGTAAAATTAATAATTATGCCACCAGAACAGACGAGCAACTCTCGTATACTTCCGTCTCGCTTACATTTTCAGTTTCTCAGACTTTCTCGACATGATCAAATGGCAAATGTATGACATAGCCATATTATGAGTCTGAGACTCGGAATCATTGTCAATATTAACAAACAGCCTTAAGTTGAGGCCTTTCCCCTCTGGCCGGAGATATCGTTATGCAATAGCCAGCCGCTTTAAATGAAAATAACCATCTCCGCAACTCCACTGAAAATCTCACCGAAAACAAATCCATAACATACCGCTATGGAAATCCAATAAATTCAATTGCATTCGACAGTCGACTTAACCCGAGAGATTTAAATTAATCTGGAAAAAAAAATCGAAATTCGGCTGCAATACACCCTGATCCAAAGCTGAAAAGTTCGGCCATGGGAAACCTGAAAAGGCTAGCAGCGCTGAAGAAAAAAAATAGTTCGTGTGTACGCTACGGCGCGCCCCGGATTCAAAATTAACCGAAAGAAATAACGAAATACTTTCGCTGTCCAGACCCTCAATATCCGGGAAGAAAAAAACGCTTTCGGCTTTTGAAGACCACTCGCGCCGGAAAATAGCACACATCTAATTTAAATTTCTGCCGAAACAATGTTTATATCTGCCGAACCCCAGGGCCAGAAACCGAAAAAAAAAAAAAAACGACTGAACCCCAGAAGATGAAAAAAACGCAAAAAATCAGCCGAACCCTAGAAACCGAAAAAAAAACGAAAAAAATCGGTCGAATCCCAGAAGCCGAAAAAAAAAAATCGGCCGAACCCCAGACACCGAAAAAAAAACGA
>Ga0099797_100087_pt1 | contig 53771 bp, 28 predicted proteins | sample Uncmet_Sort48C_1_FD_89871 | JGI IMG/M metagenome (GOLD analysis project Ga0099797, IMG submission 89871) | Marine eukaryotic communities from CALCOFI LINE 67, Pacific Ocean - C012_Sort48C_1 | ecosystem: Environmental > Aquatic > Marine > Oceanic | place: Pacific Ocean: Monterey Bay | collected...
GCTGCAGTACTGATGGGTTTGCAAATGTGTGGGTATTATGGTTGTTCGGAAAAGGAGGAAAGCGCGAATGCGCATTCCAGCGCGGCGGAACAAAACATGGAGGGTGGCGGAGCTGGAAATGGAACAACAATACCTTCATCTGGAGACCGGGAATCACAGGAGCAAAATTCCAAAACGGACGCGTCTACCGAATTATTGGAGGAAAAGCAGGTGGAGCGTTCCAACACAACAACGGCACTTCTCGAGGACGAGCAAGACGTGGGAGAGCACTATGTAGACGGAGAAGACGAGTGTTTGGACTCCTGTCTTCGTTGCTTCGACCATGTAAAGTGTCTATGTTCCAAGATTGCGATACCATGTCAATTTTCGTTTCCAGCCATCCGATATGTCCAGCAGAAATTTGATTCATGGTGTCCTTGCTTATGTTGTTTGTCAGAGTATTTGTTTGGATGGATACGGTCAACATATTCGAATATCGGAAGCGTTTCCAGAACGATACCGTGCCCAAGGCATTTGGACTCACTGGATTCATGGCTGCGAATACGGGCTCTGGGTGAGTGGGCGAATGACGTATTGGTTTGGGCGCTTGGCAAAACACCAGAAGGAGATGATAGTACTGGTCAAACACAACCCTGCGTTGTCCGGATTTTGAAAATCGCGATCGTGTCGATTTTCTCTTTCGGCTGTGTGGGGTTCCTCGCTGTGGATGCATGCGTTTATGATGGAATCTGTACGTGTCTATGCGATCCTGATTTTTCAGCAGGCCATTGCGAAAGCATCCGTCACGAATCAAGTCAAACGCGTGCGAGTGCAGCAAGGGAGTTGGCAGAACTCATAGTCCAAGGAAAAGCGATGTACGAGAAATTCAAGCAGAATCCCCCTTGGAAGGATCCACATTTTTCATGGCAGGAGTACAATTCATACTACAAGTTATTTCAGAACCAAACGAAGGATATCAGCGTCACGAAAAGTGAGATCAAAGCATCGGAATCGGAACAAAGAAATATCTGTTCAGCTGGCTGGCGGCAATGTGGAATCAGCATCGACGACAACGAGGGACATAGGACACAAGTACCTGTTTCAAAGTGTGCAATCTTCTGGGAGCACGATGACTGTGAGGCGTGCTGCGATTGCATTCCCTCATCAGAAAGTGAGAATAGACGAACCTTTCTGTCGCAATACATATTGATTGAAAAATGCGGATTCGTCATCGAGTGGTTGCATTGGTGCTTTTGGGGCTCTCTTTGCTGTCTTGTGGAATTATCTTGCTGCATCGAGTTACTGTGTCCATTGTCCTTACCTATGTTGCGGCGCGCAGTCGAGAATCTGCGGGTTGAATTTTTCAAGAGAAGCTGTTGTGTGATCTGCATGTACAGTGGATGTCTGATCTTACAAGATCTAGCGATTTGGACATCGTATTGGGTACACGGTTTGATTTTATGGTTTCCCGAGTATTTTCGTGGCGATACTCCACCCAAGACGGCAATAGTCACGAGTCTCTCTAGAAGCGACATATGCAATAAATTCTGCAATCGACGTTTCCAAGACGGAGTTGGTTCATGGGTCTTAGGTCTGCGGAACAACGTGGAGGGGGTGAACGATCCGACTGTTGATCTGATGGGGCAGGGAAAAGAGGGGCACGCTGTATTGAATGACGCTGAGAACAACGGCGAAGACCATCTTGGCGTTTTACATGCTGAACGCCACGGATTTCACCTAAAGTTTGATCATCTATTTTACCGCGCCGTGACTCTCAATGGTAACGCGAGGTTCTTCTGTGCAAGAAGTGGTTGGTCGTCCACGTACGACACTTCCCACAATGATATGAGTGAGGGTTGCTTTCAGTGGGTGCTGAAATATGATTGGAGCTTCGATACAGAGTGGTTTCTCCGTTATGTTTGCGGATGTGAGAGAGGCGACTTCTGGAATCTCTTGGAGCCAGGAATCAGTCGATTCTGCTGCTTGTATGTCTGTGTGGGTGGATTTATGTATCGATGGTTTGTATTTTTGAAAATATGGGAGCGGGGAATAAATTTCGCCGCGGTTCCAATCGAAACATGCGTTGTTGCGTGTTTGAGTTTCGATATTTTGGTAACAAGTTTCTATGGAGCTGGATTTGATACTCGTTACATCTGGAACGGGAAAATCAATGTTGAAGGTCCGTATTTTCAGCCATGTTGCGGTCTTGGAAACGAAATAGGTTGGTATGTGGGTGGTGCGACTTTCACAACTGGATTATGCCCATATCTGTTATATGCGGTGTGCCTTGGAAGTATAATATCGTCAAAACGTGGTAGTGGTGGTGGAAAAAAAGCTAATGAATTGGACATTTGCTGGCAGGAAATGCCAAGACGATGTTGTCTCTGTGTGGGTGCTCCCGTGGCGGGTGCGGCATTCTGCGCGACAGTTGGCAGTTTTGGATCCAATGAATGCATGGACGAGTTGAAGAAACACAATGAGATTGGGGAAATATGTGGCCGTCTGTATTGGTTCTGGACGTATTGCATTGGCATCCCCTACGCAATCTGCGGTTACAGTGAAGCTCCGAAAACTTCAACAAAATTTCAATCTACACAACCAAAGCAGCTACCAGCAGATTCAATGTGATAAGCAAGGTATTAAATCAAATTTTCAAAAGCAATGATGCATTTTATAAGCATTGATGCATTTTACAAGGATGCATGCATTTAAAACGGCTGGGAAATGGTTTTCCGACAAGCCTTGCATTGGTCTTGCCGAGAAGAATTGGAAAAAGGTGGAGGATGAGACTAACTGACAAGGAGCTGTTAAAAGGAGGAAAGTAGGAGCACCAAATGGATCTGAATATGTTCCTGTTTGTTTGAAAACTTATGACAATCTCAAATAAAATTCAAAAGGAGTTGATTAAGCATTTTGGCAATTGGTTCTCGGGCAGTTCAGAATTTAGGAGGAAGAATCAATGGCGATCGATCTTTTTTACAGCAGTGTTTTCTGACAAATTGTGTAAGTTCGTCGATGACAATCTCGATTCCCATTTGATGTTGGCTCATGATCAATTTATGCGAATGTTTGTGAGTCTATTCAATTTCGGCTTATCTATTCCAAAAATTGTTTTTTGAATTGTCATTATCATTGAAAAATTCAGATTTTTGTCAACATTCATAGTATCAAACATAAAATTTCAACAAACTGCAGCAAAACTAATTATCTTGAACTCGCTAGTCTGAGCATTGATTATTTTGATAAATAAGAACAGATATCCTCTGTGATTTGTATATCATTTTTTGTGAATCCAAATACCCCATTTAGACTAGTTTTTTCCATTGCATAGATTAGTGTCTCAATTCAAGATATACAATTATATTCATCAAATAGAATTAACTTTTGACAGTACCTATTTCAAGAATTTCATCAAGCAGCATTTATAGTCTATACATACATTTACATAAAAAAGAACTTTTGGTAGTAAATCGACCCCTATACCCAAAAAATAATGCAGAAATTCAACTCTCCTTCAGAAAAGGACGCACAGTCTTCATGGATGAATCTGCGAAGTCAAATAACAGAATTTAGCGGCTTGACTCGGTCAAAATTATCTTCGCCGGGCAGAAATGATGAAGAAACACATCAGGATGGCGTGCCAAAAGGCATGGGCAATGAAAGACTGTCGTCAGAGTTGATCAATAAAGAAACTACAGTTACAGTAACAACAAATTTGGAAAATAAAAATGCCAGTCTCATTCAGCAGCTCCGTGGCACACGACGTATAGAAAGTCAAGAATTGGACTCCGAATACTCAACAAACACGGAGGAGTTGTGGGAGCCACGCAGTGAGGATATAATTAATTCTATAACCGAAGCAATACATAGTGAAACCGAAAGTCTGGCATTGTATGGTAGGAAACCTCTGGACCCAAAGGGGACTTGCAAAGAAGATAACTCGAAAAAATTTGACGAGATTGAATTCATGGGGAATAAAGATCCGATTTCACGAACGTTCATGAAAGAATTTGTTCAATCACTAGCTAGTTTCAGCACCGACAAAGAGAAACGATTGAGTTTATTACATAGAGTTTTCCTATCAGAAAGGGACATTCAAGAAATCAAGAGCCGGGAGGCAGAGGTCCCGTTTATGGCGGATTGCTGTGATGAGTTCGTGGCAGCAATCGCCAATGGTGATGTGAACGCGGTGGGGAAAATGTTTTTTGATTCTAACATGAGTAAATTTTTGTTGTGGTTGACGAAACGAGCGATAGCTGATTTTATATCTATGAATGTGAACATCAAGGGATTGATACCGGAGATACCAAATGGAAGCATGAAAGAGTTTATACATGGGGACGTTGAAGAATTTTTGAACAAGGAGGTCCGTCCTCAAGGAAGACACGAAACAAATCCTGTTATAATTGTAGCGGGAGCATATGTTTTTCGTGTAAGACTGGTGATGTTCGAAGTAAACGTGTACAACTGTGGAAAGAGCAACCAAAAACGAATTTATGAAACAACTGAATTTGACGGCGCTCGCGAAGTACGAGGAATGAAAAGAGCCGACCTGAGCAGTCATTTTATTCAGTATTTGAGCTTGTACACGGAAACAGAAAGGAATCACAAACTGGCAATTGTAAACTTACAAAAATTTTGGACACTGCATAAAACCAACCGGGAAGAATCGTATATGTTCCAAAAGCTACTATTTCTTAATGCAGCTTTAAAGGATCTCGTTGGAAGTGGGGATATGGAAATGTCGGAGGATGCCAATGGAAAATCAAACAGATGTCAAACGACCAAGGCGAAAAAGCGAAGCGGAATGAGAAAATTTGAGATATGCAATCTGTTTGGAGCGAGAATTCTAGAATTGGCGAGGCATTCGGGTAGACCCGCTATACTGAGATCGAAGATCGAACCACTAATATCATATGCTGCTGTCGACTACCGAAACTATCGAAATCTATTACTACAGCAACCAGACAAACACTATCAAGAGCCATTTACTCTTCAAATTTCACAGAAAGCTGCACTGTATTTAATGTATTCATGGAAGCTACCGAAAAATTATATTGCAGCTAACATGCCAGCCTTTACTCACGCTCGGTGCGCTGGGACCGATGGAAACGGACTCTACCGGGCAGTGGTGTATCATTGGTTAAAAAGTATCATGGAGCAGCGGAACCTTACTCGACGTGATCGAGAGATACTGCTCCACGGTCAGCTGCTACCAGAAGAGCTGATCAGACAACTACATGATCCGAATTTGTCGAGATCCGAACTTGCTCAGTGGATTGAAATGGTCAAACTCGGGATTGTGAATCGCGAGACTGACGAGTTCGAATTACTTTTCAGAACACCGATGACAGAAATGTTTTGTATTCAGCTGGCAAAAATGCAAGCCAATTTGGCATTTCAAAGCTGTGAAAATATTAAGGGATTCATGTCCAACCAACCAGAATTGACATTGCGAGAATATGCAGAGAAAGAAGGTCACAGCAGAAGCGAATTCTTGGACAACGTTATGGAAATGGATACGGACCTGGAAACGGAAATTGTCCCAAGGCTCCTTGCCCATGCTTTCGGTGTTGATTTAAAGATTACCACTCTCAAGGCGGGTCCAGCAGATGGACTTGACATTGTAAGAAACGAATATTGTGGAAGTAAAAAGGTGCAAAATCGATTGACGGAAGCTGGGTATTGCTTTATGGATACAATGCCAAAAGAGACGGACATCCAAGCCACACTGAGAAACCTCGAGCCAATCACCATCGAGCTTTTACAAAATCCAGAACCAGAAACAACAGCAGAGGATCGCAAATGTGCGTGGAGTATCTTGTACGAGGAGTTTCCAAACGAAGATTTCAGTTTTAAGGAAGTGGATAGACAACGAATATATTTGCACGAATGGGATACTGTCAAGGAAAAGCGAGAAGAAGAAGATGAAATTCGAAAAAAGCAGCCGAAAACAGATGATATAATAGTAACAGCAAAAGCATCAAATTTTGTAGACACAGTTCAGGAGGAAGTGGAGCAACCATCTATACCGCAATCGCGAGAAGAACTCGTGGCTCTGAGGCAAAAGTTCCGGGATTTGGTGTCATTTTATGATCAGATACCAAGTGTATGCATTTATGAAAATGGTTATCAGGGTGAAGCTGTGGAAGAATTCGAGTATTGTGACATACCAAGTGTATGCATATATGACAATGGTTATCAAGGTGAAGCTGTGGAAGAATTCGAGTATTGTGACATCGTTGGTGTGGAAAGCCGGAAGGCAGCTGATTTGGAAATGCAAGAACAATCACAAGTTTGCACGACTGAGCGGAGAAGACGCGTTTCGGAATTAAGCTCAGAGCAACAACCATCAGAGAAGGACTCGGAGGAGGAGGAATCACAGACTTCCACGTGTAGTCTGGCGATGTTCATGTGCTTCTTGGCACTGTTCCTGGCGTTAATAATGGCGTTGGGTGCAGGCAGCTATTATATTATCAAAGGAGAGAATGTCGACGCACACATAATGGAAACTCATGCACCCAAACAGGACACAAACAGCAACATTCCGATGGAAGTTTTCAACGCTGCTGATGTGTCGTCATCGCAGTTCGAGGAAAACGCAACAACGGATATCGAATCTGTGGATAAAGGCTCCAGCGAAAATTATTGCAATATCGCATTACAAGCACTTGGGTGTTGCTCCGTTGCTGCAGCACTGGTGGGTTTACAAATGTGTGGGTATTATGGTTGTTCGGAAAAGGAGGAAAGCGCGAATGCGCCCGCGAATGCGCATTCCAGCACGGCGGAACAGAACATAGAGGGTGGCGGAGCTGGAAATGGAACAACAATACCCTCAGCTGGAGACCGGGAACCGCAGGAGCAAAATTCCAAAACAGACGTGCCTACCGAGTTATTGGAAGAAAAGCAGGTGGAGCGTTCCGATCCAACAGCGGCACTTCTCGAGGACGAGCAAGACGTGGGAGAGCACTATGTAGATGGAGAAGACGAGTGTTTGGACTCCTGTCTTCGTTGCTTCGACCATGTAAAGTGTCTATGTTCCAAGATTACGATACCATGTCAATTTTCGTTTCCAGCCATCCGATATATCCAGCAGAAGTTCGATTCGTGGTGTCCTTGCTTATGTTGTTTGTCAGAGTATTTGTTTGGATGGATACGGTCAACATATTCGAATATCGGAAGCATTTCCAGAACGATACCGTGCCCAAGGCATTTGGACTCACTGGATTCATGGCTGCGAATACGGGCTCTGGGTGAGTGGGCGAATGACGTATTGGTCTGGGCACTTGGCAAAACACCAGAAGGGGATGAGAGTACTGGTCAAATACAACCCTGCGTTGTCCGGATTTTGAAAATCGCGATCGTGTCTATTTTCTCTTTCGGCTGTGTGGGGTTCCTGTCTGTGGATGCATGCGTCTACGATGGAATCTGTACATGTTTATGCGATCCTGATTGTTCAGCAGGCCATTGCGAAAGCATCCGTCACGAATCAAGTCAAACGCGTGCGAGTGCAGCAAAGAATTTGGCAGAACTCATAGTCCAAGGAAAAGCGATGTACGAGAAATTCAAGCAGGACCCCCCTTGGAAGGATCCACATTTTTCATGGCAGGATTCAGGGAAATACTACAATTCGTACTACAAGTTATTTCAGAAGCAAACGAAGGATGTCAGCGTCACGAAAAGTGAGATCAGAGCATCGGAATCGGAACAAAGAAATATCTGTTCAGCGGGCTGGCGGCAATGTGGAATCAGCATCGACGACAACGAGGGACATAGGACACAAGTACCTGCTTCAAAGTGTGCAATCTTCTGGGAGCACGATGACTGTGAGGCGTGCTGCGATTGCATTCCCTCATCAGAAAGTGAGAATAGACGAACCTTTCTGTCGCAATACATATTGATTGAAAAATGTGGATTCGTCATGGAGTGGTTGCACTGGTGCTTTTGGGGCTCTCTTTGCTGCCTTGTGGAATTATCTTGCTGCATCGAGTTACTGTGTCCATTGTCCTTACCTATGTTGCGGCGCGCAGTCGAGAATCTGCGGGTTGAATTTTTCAAGAGAAGCTGTTGTGTGATCTGCATGTACAGTGGATGTCTGATCTTACAAGATCTAGCGATTTGGACATCGTATTGGGTACACGGTTTGATTTTATGGTTTCCCGAGTATTTTCTTAGCGATACTCCATCCAAGACGGCAATAGTCACGAGTCTCTCTAGAAGCGACATATGCAATAAATTCTGCAATCGACGTTTCCAAGACGGAGTTGGTTCATGGGTCTTAGGTCTGCGGAACAACGTGGAGGGGGTGAACGATCCGACTGTTGATCTGATGGGGCAGGGAAAAGAGGGGCACGCTGTATTGAATGACGCTGAGAACAACGGCGAAGACCATCTTGGCGTTTTACATGCTGAACGCCACGGATTTCACCTAAAGTTTGATCATCTATTTTACCGCGCCGTGACTCTCAATGGTAACGCGAGGTTCTTCTGTGCAAGAAGTGGTTGGTCGTCCACGTACGACACTTCCCACAATGATATGAGTGAGGGTTGCTTTCAGTGGGTGCTGAAATATGATTGGAGCTTCGATACAGAGTGGTTTCTCCGTTATGTTTGCGGATGTGAGAGAGGCGACTTCTGGAATCTCTTGGAGCCAGGAATCAGTCGATTCTGCTGCTTGTATGTCTGTGTGGGTGGATTTATGTATCGATGGTTTGTATTTTTGAAAATATGGGAGCGGGGAATAAATTTCGCCGCGGTTCCGATCGAAACATGCGTTGCTGCGTGTTTGAGTTTCGATATTTTGGTAACAAGTTTCTATGGAGATGGAATTGATACTCGTTACATCTGGAACTGGAAAATCAATGCGGAAGGTCCGTATTTTCAGCCATGTTGCGGTCTTGGAAACGAAATAGGTTGGTATGTGGGTGGTGCGACTTTCACAACTGGATTATGCCCATATCTGTTATATGCGGTGTGCCTTGGAAGTATAATATCGTCAAAACATGGTAGTGGTGGTGGAAAAAAAACTAATGAATTGGATACTTGCTGGCAGGAAATGCCAAGACGATGTTGTCTCTGTGTGGGTGTTCCCGTGGTGGGTGCGGCATTCTGCGCGACAGTTGGCAGTTTTGGATCCAATGAGTGCATGGACGAGTTGAAGAAACACAATGAGATTGGGGAAATATGTGGCTGTCTGTATTGGTTTTGGACGTATTGCATTGGCATCCCCTATACAATCTGCGGTTACAGTGAAGCTCCGAAAACTTCAACAAAATTTCATTCTACACAACCAAAGCAGCTACCAGCAGATTCAATGTGATAAGCAAGGTATTAAGTCAAAAGCAATGATGCATTTTACAAGGATGCATGCATTTTAAACGGCTTGGAAATGGTTTTCAGACAAGCCTTGCATTGGCCTCGCCGAGAAGAATTGGAAAAAGGTGGAGGATGAGACTAACTGACAAGGACCTGGTAAAATGGAGAAAGTAGGAGCATGAAATACGTGTTGATATGTTTCTGTTTGTTTCTTTTCAACGATTGATAAATTTATGACAATCCCAAATAAAATTCGAAAGGAGTTGATTTGTTATCAAATTTTATTCTGGCTTTTGGTTCGCGGGTAGTTTGTTCAGAGTTTCGAGGAACGACCAATGCGTTTTTGAATATGGTGTTCTCCAGAAAAGTCGGTGTTCAATGGAGGATTCAATGTAGGAGTCAGGAGTTGAGGCATGAGAGACACTTAGTTTTACCACGACCAAGTGATCTTGATTTCCAATTGATGATGTGAGTGTGCGTAATTCAGTATTATTTTAATTTTTTGCAGAGATTCGCGTCAAATAAAATTTGCGTGGCAACCGACGGTTTGGATTCCAGTGTTTGGATAAAATGTGAAATCGAAGAGTGGCATTGTTTTGACAATCAAGATCATGTGAGAGTTTTCGTTATTCACCATGCATTTCTTGGGTGTGTTTTGATGTTAGGATATATCAGAAGTTAAACATGTCTTTATTAGGGTCAGAAATTTTAACTACAAAATGCGCAATGTCATGACAAAATAGATTCTGAATTAATCTCCATTAAAAAATTCGTCCAAAATGGCAGCGGATGCAGCAGCGGCATCAGCAGATGATCCACAACTCTCCAAGCAAGCGCCCGGCACTCTCGGTAGCGCTGGCACCGCCGATAGTGTCCCGATAATACCGACATACAAGGTGACAGAAGCCGGAGTTGAGAATATCACACCAGGCCGTGGGGGAAGCAATCAAGGAAGTAAGGGATTTGCTCATGACGACTCCTACTACGGCGATACACGAGATGCTAGAGGATCAAAGCAGAGCACTGGCAGTCGCACCGGTATGCGCGCTTCCGACGTTGCTGATGGAATGTTCCCAAATGACACCAGAGAACGTTATCACGCTATGCACGGCAATAAGGAAAACTCACCTATGCAATGGGATGAGCGATCATTTGGGGGACATCAAGCGTATCAACCAGATGCACAAGGGAAGACAGCATTACGAAATGGAGGATATTCCTATTTTGATGATGGGACTGCGAAAAATCCGTTCGTTCTGGAACGAAGTGAAGAATTCGTGAAACGCGCGAGACGGTTGCAACCGCAAGGTGCCAAATCGTATCCGCATCTGAAAAACTACAATCAAATTTTGAATGAGTCTTGGCGCGAAGGAACGCGGAGTCCAAGTCGGAAACGACTGCATCAATCCTACGAAGAGCGCTTGGGTCAAATGGTCAATGATAATTGTTTAGATCCAGGTGGATTCGCGCCCGCACCGTTAGTGGCAGGAAGTTTAGTCGGCGCCGCTGGCGGCCGTTTTAAGCCGGGTGATTGGTGGATGATGGTATCGCAAAAAGTTTTAGCCGCGCTGGAAAAGTTGGAGAAACATATCACGAGGCCGCGTGGAATTGCGGAAATGCGGAGCATCATTAATGTTATGCCGGAAAGTTCATTGCCGAAATTCATTTCGTTGGTGTTTAACCCACGGAAACCAATGAATTGTCCGAAAGCACAGCGGGAGGTTTTCTTTTTCTTGCCAGCATTAGCAGCGAAATACCCGACTTTGGAAAAAATGCATCGACCGATTCAGTATTGTTTGAGTTTTTTGAAAGACGAAAAACATCATGCTGGAGTATCGCGGTGTATGTACGATTTGTATTTGGCATTGGGAAGTATACCGGATAATTTTCCGTTGATTTCGTCGTTGATTTTCGAACGGTGCAAGTTGAAAGCAGGACATTCATTGAATGAACGGCGTGGATGCATTCACGTTTTGCAACATTTGGTCCAAGAAATATGTGAAAAGGGCGGAAGTGATGCGATCGGGATTGACTTCAAGCATTTTACACGATATATCGTGGAATTGTGTAAAACAAGTCACGATTTGCACGATGCTCTTTTTGTGTTGGTATCGCAATTGGCAGCATTGAATACGCAAGTAATGAGCGGCAAACACAGAAAAAATGAATTCCGGGTTTTCGAAAACAAAAAAGATTTAGAATATCTCTGCGCATGTATGCACAAACATTTGTCAGCGCCTTCAGAGAAGCCGAATATCATCGATCAAAAATCGCATGCGTACACTGCATATAACAACGGAGCAAATTGGGATCGATGTAACAGTCCGAGATCGCGGCAGATGGTGCAATTTTATCAGCCGGATGAATTTATGTTGAACAAAGACCAGGCGTTTGCTTGTTGTGTCGCGTTAGGACATTTAGCAAAATACTACGGTGACTTTGTGAAAGAGCACAAAATGGTTGTTTTGCAAGTGTTGGATAAAGAAAACCTCGATCTATGGCGGTTGGTAAGGTGCAATGAGAATTTGCGGAGGTCATTGAAATATGCAACAACACAATGGCAAAAGCTTTGCAATAGCGAAGAGGAGCAAGCTAGGAACAATTTGAATACAAGTAAAATGATGACGTCAATGTCGCATTCAGGTTTGATGCCAAGTCAGCATCGGATGGATCAAATGTTTAGTAAAAAAGCATTGGTAAACGACATTGCAGATCATTTGATAGACGAAAGTGATGATGATTCGAAAACATTGGAAACAGAATTTGATGAATTCGAGGGTGGTCCGGATGAGTTTGCGTCAAGTAGAGGCATCACATTGGATGGGGATGGGCAAAGTCAGAATACACAAAGTCAATTTGGGGGGAGTACGGCAACTTTTCCAAATGCGGGAGCTCCGAGTGCAGCTGGGGGAAGTGCAAGTGGTGCAAATGGGAGACGAGGGTCAGCACAATCTGGAGCGACAGGTAGTCGGTCAGCAGGTACAGGTCGGTCGAAAAGTCCGCGGCGAGGATCAAATACAAGTAATTGGAGCGTGAAACACAAAATTGACGATCCGATAGACTCGCCGATTCAGATGGTTTCGGCGAGTCGCTCAGGAGACGTGGATGGCGCGGCATTTGGTTCCAGACCAGGGAAAAGTGCTAGTCGACCTGGGAGCGCGTCGAGGAATGCGAAAGGCAGCGCTGCTGCGAAAAGTCGAAAAGGTTCAGCATCGAGGACTGGGACACCGCCTTATCCGGTAGGTTTGGGCGGGAGCAGCGGACAGCCTGGATTGGAAACTGGGTCGTTCAAGCCGAGCTCAAAGACGCGATCGCCTGGTGGAAAATCGAGATCAACATCGCCTCAGAGTGCGTCAAAACAACTCAAAGGGTCGAAATCCGCTCCAGGTTTTGCATCGATGGGCCGCAGTGGAGGTGGGGATCGGATGGATATGATCATGAACAATGTAGCAAGCCAAAATCTGATGTCATCGCGGGAGAAAATGGAGCTTTCGAGAGGATTGCAGTCAGGAAATTTGAGAGATCTCAGTGCAGATCGTGGCGACAGCCAAGACCGTGGTCAGTCAGGAACGCCGAATAAGAAATCTGTAAATATAATGGGCGAGGAAGTGATGCACGACCGAATGAACGGTATGGTTGGCGGACCGCAATGGGAAGGTGGTCGACGACCGTCCACATTACAAGAAGATCTCGCAGATATTCAGGAAAACCGAGGTCCAAATGCAGAAGCTCCACCGTACTTAGACGAAGTGCTGCATCATTTACGGCTCGGAAATTTCGGTGAAGCCTTCAATACGGTGTTCCGGCTCGCGAATGAAAAAACGTTGATGTTCCTACTGGAAACAGTGTTGCTAAACTCATTAGATACCGGTTCCAATATGAATGCGGGCTTAATCAACAATACGCCGTTCGTGAAAAAAGGGAATCGACCATTGAATACGAGAAACTCAATGTATACGGAGGCTTGTCGTGGATTGAACAGAGAGCAAGCTGGATATCTGTGTCAATTGTTGACGTTTTTGTTGGAGAAAGAATCACGGCGTTTCCGCGATGAGTATCCAGTAATGACATTTGAACAACGAGACGAGTGTGAGAACAACATCATGAACGCATTGCAATGGTTACATGGTTTGGCTTATTTGGCACCGCCGGACACGAGTCGACATTTGGTACAAAGTTTAAATTTCCAACTGATACAGAGTTTGCAGAGTACATTGTTTGAATTATCGAACATGAATGGGGAGATGAATAAGGTTTGTGGAAGGATATATGCGTTTTTGGAAACGAAAGGGAGATGACGCGATAGTTGGTGGAAATCGTCGAGTTGTTGTCTGACTTTCAGCATATTTAGACGTCTATAAACTCGGGCATTGAAAAAGTTTTTGTGAGTTGCGAAAGATTGTTAGTTCGTCAATTTTGATGGTCTTTCTGCTGGGCAGTGGTGTGTGCGGATGTCGGGATAATGTGTTCCTGTGTCGGCGTTGTGAAATTGTGGTCGTGTTTATCGCAAAAGTCGTTTTCGTGATCTGAGTTATTTTTGAGCAAGATTCCAATTGAATCAACACACCGGACGATCTTCTATCATTGGTTCATGACGTTTTGTATCTTTTTACAAATCAACGAAAAAAAAATGATCTGAAATTGTCAATGTGATATAAGGAAACACACCCTGGATATGTATGCATTATCATCATGTCCTAACGACATAATGTTAGTAATGCGGTCATGAATTGTCAAAATTGCGTTAGAAAAATGATCTATAGGATCTATCTCGCAAATGATTCGAATGGTTTTGTATCGTCATCGTGACAGTGTCGTCTCGGGATCTTCTGGCATTATTTGTCACAGTCATTGTCATCCATCAATGTATTTTTTCCGCGGCGAAAATTTAACTATATCAATGTGATCAAATTTCTTGCAATGAATTGAATCTCTGATTCTGAAATGGAATTTAATCAATAGGGAACTTTGTCTGAGATCGTAAAATAGGATTTAAATTGCATAATTTTAGTTTCTGTACGCGTCATTAATATCTTCAATCATTACAATCATTACAGAGAAGGCAGGGGAAGTTCATATTTCATAGTTTTCCTGTCGCATTTTATAAACTATATTAAGATGTGTATTCATGTTCTAATTGGATGTTTTCTGTTCCATGGTGGATGTCAGTGTAACATGATTGAAGTGCATGATTGAAGTGCATGTGAATATTTTTTAGATTACAAGTTGGAATCATATTGTCTATAGTCAAAAAGTTTTTGAAATTGTTCTCCCACAAGATGTCAAAATCCTCCTCGTCCAAACTTTCGCGACTGCTATTTTTAGATAAAGATACCCGTCTGTATCAGGAAAGCGCAGTGACGTGACATTTGATGTCAATGAGTTGATAAGGTTGAAAGTATATCGTTTCTGTTTCTTCAAAAAGACTCAATTGCATCGTTTCTAAAGAATTATATAGACTATTTCCTCCTCACCCCTTCTATATAAGTTTCTGACCCAACTATAGTAACCAAATAAAATTTCTTCCACCAACCAACAAATACAGTAACAGTACCAGCGAGTGAACAGCTCGTTAACAGCTCGTTAACAACAATCCCAGCATGGCAGCAGCCGGTGGGGCCGCAGACTCCGGTCAGGATGTCGAAAAGCGTATCCGATACGCGCTCGATGTCGTCGACTACCAAACTGATCAACACACAATAGAGTTTTTCAGCAACTGTTTAACAGTGGAATCAACATTACAAGACTTCATAGATGTTGTTGCGCCATTTTTAGAGGATAGTATGAAAGCTTCTATCGGAGCCGGAGAAAACTCGGAACTTGCAAATCTCACAGACGACGAACTTCACGAACGTGCAGAAGAAAAATGCAAAGTCTGTCATGAAGCATTTCTAACATTTTCAACATTCAAAATGGAACAACAGCTAGCGAAAGACCGAGGGAATCAGCCACCGCAAGCGTTGATTCCCCCAGATACGGTTCCGCAGTTAAAACGCGACCCAACAGCGGTGTTAACGCCGTTGCCTGTTGATGGAGGCTATGGAAATGCAAGCGGACAATCCCCTAGTAGCGCGACGGGTACTGACTCTAGTTATCATACTGCAAATACAGGCGCCAGTAATCAATTCTACGGGAATATGGCACAGGGGATGAATATTGAGTATGGTGCGAACAATATGAACATGTTAGCGCAGAATTTAGAATTGAACACGCCGGCGCAAGGAATGTATGGACACGTCACTCCTGCTGCTGGCGGGATGAATCAGCAAAATCAACAGCAATTTTTCCAACCGAATCTGCAGAATGGCGCATTTGGTCACAATTTTCCCGCTGTTCCCGGCAGTGGTGATCAAAATTCACAGGGAAATGGTCCGAACAATAATGCTCCAGCTGGTCGCGATAATTCCGATGATCATTGTGAAGGACTTGATCTCTGGCTTCGTGAATTAAGCTTAGCACATTACTTAGAGCCAGCGAAAAAATGGTGTCACGAAATGGGTGCTGTTGCGTTTTATGAAATATTCGAATACGCAGAGGAATTCAACGACGGAGTTGGTCTTAAACCATTAGAAAAGCGCAGAGTAATCGACTATTTAGCGAAATTAGGTGGCCCAGAAGCTGCAGCACGCGCAGGTGCTGAGGGGCAGATAGCGGGTATGGGTGGTCAAACTGGTGCCGGTGGTGGTAACAATAATGCTGCTGGTGGTAATGCATCGATTTTTGATCCAAAAGCAAAACTCGGAAATCATAATCGCCATGGTGTACCATCGAATATACCAAGTTCAAATTCTGGTGGTGCTGGTGGTAGTGGAGGTTCACGTGATCATGGTAGTGGGTTGTTAGGGATGCCGCCAGGTATGGGTGGAGCACCGCATTATGATGAAAGACAAAAAGTTGTATACGGTGCGCCGGGAACGCTTGAGATAGATACGAATAAAAACATGCCAGCACCACAAGATTTTGCTGGGAAACAGACATTTGGTGATCCGAGTAATCCGTATGTGATATTGAATGAATTGGGAACGGGAGCAGCGGGGACAGTATATTTTTGGAAGAGTTTTTTTTTTTTTGGATTCTGATTGCCATTGAAATTAATTTGAGTAATTTTCGATGAGTAATTTTTTTGACTGATTGAGATTGAAAATTGAAATTATCATGGAAATTGTCATCACGACGCTGAGTAAATTTGTTTGAGTTTTTGACAGAATTTTGATTAAATGTGCATACTCCACAAACCCTAACCAAAAAAACAGGTATCAAAATGCGTCCTGTATCACGACCCAAATCGACAAGAATTTGCTGTGAAAGTGATTTCGCTCCGACGATTGATGCTTTCCAAAGGATTCAATCGCGAATACGCCAAACTCAAACGCGAAGCTCAAATCCTCGGAACTTTACGACATCGATACATCACCTCACTAACCAACGTGTTCGAACAAAAAGAATCTTTGTATTTAGTCATGGAACTGATCAAAGGAGGCGAACTCTTCGATCAGATTGTTTACCACAACATAAAACCGTATAAGGGGCACATGTCGGAGCCAGAAGCTCGTTATGTATTCATTCAAGTCGCTTCGGCATTAGAATACATCCACGGAAAACAAATCGTCCATCGTGATTTGAAACCAGAGAATATTTTAGTGGTTAGGAATCGGAGGCTTTTAGAAAGAGAAGCATTGCAGCAGGATTACACATGGAATACTTTGATGGAATACGATTTGGAAAAAGCATGTCAACTGCAAGCATACGATATCAAAATTTCAGATTTCGGTTTAGCGAAATTGATTGCAGATGGGTATTCGATTGCGACAACCAGAACAGGAACGCCGCAATATTGGGCGCCAGAAGTCGCAGCGAGTGTTGATAAGAATTTAGCAGGAAGAAGTTCGAGTCAAAGTGGTTCACGAAATCAACAAGCTCCACAGAATGCAGCTGCATCGGATCCAGAAGGATATAGCTTTTCCGCAGACCTATGGTCTTTAGGTGTGATTATGTATGTAATGCTTTGCGGTAAATACCCATTTGATGGACAAAATAGTGGTGAATTGATTGCAAAAGCGAAATTCGATTATCCATCGAATGTTTCTGATTTGTCGGATTTGGCGAAAAATTTGATTGAAAACTTGGTCGTGAAAGACCCAAGGGATAGAATGCCGTTGAAACATTGTCTGAAATGTAAATGGGCGACGCTATCAATGATTCATCTGAAATGTAAATTTTACCGACCGAAAGTTCCATTAGAGCAATGGAATCAGCGGGAAATTTTGTTACCCATTAGATATGACGAGGCAACTGCGAGAACAACGAAATATTTGTGTAAATTGAATACAAACATGGATAAAGATGGAAAATGGAGCCGGAGTGGGAGCAATAGAGGGAATGGAACGAATTTGTATGACGATGGTGCTGGAAATGTTGAAGACGAACCACCGAACGAAATGGACATTGTTAGGAATCATGAGATGCTAGATACACTTTGGGCAAAGATTAGCGAATTTCGAAAAGCTTCGATGTTGGACGATATATTAGATTTTGACTTAGATGTTTATGGAGAAAGATTTTTTACAGTCAAATTTCGTTATATGTTGCCGGAAAGTGAAAAAACTGGAGTGGTATTGGTTTGTTGAATCAACTTCTTTGAGTCGATTGTTCTCCATGGAAATCACTACAAAAGAATGCACAGCCATAGTGAAATCACGCGGCAGTGGTAATCATGTACAAATATGGGCAATTATTCGACCAAGTTCAAAAAATTTATTAAAAAAACTTTCCACACAGGTAAAAATCACCGGAAAACAAGTCCTTTCCATCTCAACCTCACCAACCAATTCATCAACAGTTTCTCAAGATGGCACCAACAACAATAATACTGAATCTCATAACATCGTTTACACTCGGAATGAAGATGTGATCATGCATTCTCTCATATACGAAGTCTTACCCCCAGTATTTAACCAAAAACCACCTGATGACGGAAGATCTGTTGCAGTGAACAATCAACTGTTTAACGGCGACAAACCATCTGATGACGACGATGTTAATAAGGAAACAATGATGTTGTATGAAGTAGTCACACTAAAATTAGTAGACGACGGTGAAGGAAATAAGACGATGGGTGCAGTTTTATCTCCGAATGAAGAACCTGAACAAGGTATGTTTGTTGAAAGTGTTGAAGAGGGTTCACCGAACAAAGAGGCGTTGTTTCCTGGAGATACGATTTTGGAAATTGAAAATCAAACTATTACTAGTGCTCATACTTTTAAGATTTTTTTCAAAGATGGCAGTAAATTGCTGGTTCAGAGAGGAGCGTGATTCAGATTGAATGTCAGAATCATGCCAATTGCTAATTGTGGAACTGAAAATAGACGACAGCAAATCAATGAAACTATGCTTGAAGTGATGTAACTACTACTTTCATAGTGATTGACTAGTACTAGTAGTGGAGCAGCAGTGTTGTTGTTGTGAAACTAGTTTTTATCATATAATGGCGACCAATTTTGTCAATGCCGCCGGAAATATTATCAGTGATAATACTACGTTTTCTCTACAACAGGGCAACTACAGCGATTTACATCTGCTGACAGAGTTGTTCTTATCTGATTCCGGGCCAGCATCAATACTATAAAATCGACAGCTCCCTGGCTCCCTCAATACTGCGATACAGACAGCGTTTGAATAGTTCTTGGAAGGAGTAAATCGGACAATACTGGTGGAGGAGGCCATATCGACAGCGGCGAATTTGCTCGTCTCCCTGGAGGACTATAGCAGAAAAACTCTACAATGAGCAACGCTGTCATGATAGTAGTCTTGCATAAATTAGGGTGTCCATTTAAAATTGTTTTGGTATTTTGATCAGACTGGTAAGTTACATTAATACTTTTTTCAAGATCCCACTGATGCGTGCGGTCATATCACAGATTTTCCAAAAAGAGTGTAAATATTTGTACGATAATAAATTCCAGTCTTGCGTCATAGAGACTGAGTGAATGATTAAAGCAACAGCGCAAGTTCGCAGCCAATGAATCAGTTCTTATGTTCCGTTGATAGTGTCATATATTGACAGTAATTGAATAAGATCATGGTGATCAACCAAATCGTAATCGTGATGATATTTGATTACGCCACAATAATAGACACCAAGTCAACGAGCATATCAATTTAGAACAATGTCACGTTGGAATCAGTTTTATGCTGCATAAAACATCATGAAGGTGGAAAAATAGTTTCATGACTGTGCATCTCATAGAGGATTATTCTTGAAATTTCTCAAGCAATTTCAAGAAGATTTAAGGAAGAGAGATTGACCCCCATTTATTGATTTCTATAAGACGGACTCCAGTATAAGACCCGCAATGATTTAAGCAGATCTACACTTTTTCAACCCATAGACCTACTTTGCTAGAACCAATGGCAACCAACCATTTTAGCAGCACCAAGGATCAGAATGAGACAAATGATGACATCTTCTTGCCCCTGTAGTAGTTTCGTCAACCACCATGTTTTCAATTTGATCCCGCTTCTTTCTCCACAGACCAAATTTTATCATCATCTCCCAATATTATAACAAGGAAAGGACGACCGGGAAACATTCATTGATGAATTATAAATCGAATGGATCAGTCGATACACATGGCTTGTAGGTCATTTTTGAATGATTACACCACAACAAGCCATTTGTTGACTGATCTAAAATGAAAGTTTTTTTGGTGTAACTAGCCGCTTCGAAGTTCTTCTTCGCATTATTTAGTTAGGCTTCATGAGTAAAACTTCATGAAAAATGATTACTTTCTCAGATGGCGGAGTATGACAGAGATGGTTGGATGAGGTGTCGATATGACTCGTGCCTAACGAATTCTTTTCAACAACTCGGAAAATGATCGACAGTTCTAGGGATCTCCCGTGGTGGACAATATCTTTGTTCTCAAACGGATTTGGAAGGACGGTAGGGTCCTTGGTGGGTCAAGTTGCAGGAGATTCGCGGTGCATGGATGATTGTTGAAGTGTAATCAAGGTGTTCATTATGATGGAACTGTCAAGTGCATCATTCAACGAACGATACTACCAAAATTTCTCACTAATGTTAAATTTCCACGAACACACATTTTTATCGACACAGTACATGAGTATTTATTTACCAGAGTGCAATTAATGAGATCTAAGCAATATAGTACATGATTTAGTTAGCATAATAGCATCCCACAGTGAGACATGATGTTAATAAAAAAGTATTAAAAGCGATGTCATTTTAAGCAATGACAGTGTCCGTTTAGTCGACAGATTTGTATGTTGGGAGGTCTTTGAGTTTTGTTTTTGGAGTTCTGGTGCATGATTATAGACAGTTTAACATTGGACAGATCTGATCAAAATAGGAGAAAGACGTTGAGCATGTGCAGAGGATCTTATCTATTCTTATCTATTCATTTCATGCACGTCGCAAATTTCAGTTCCAAATTCTTTATTAAAAGGGCCCCATAGCCGCATAGCGTAGTCACAGTATCGTAGAAAAAGTAAGACGTCATATTAATGTTGTTTGGTGGTGGCAGTTAAGATTTTTTTGAAATGCATGTTGACCTCATTGAAATTTGGTTGCAAATTTCATGATTCATATTAATTTTCCGTAGTTGGAGATCAGATCACCCAGTGATTAAGTTTTCCAACGAGCATCAAGAAATATCATCTGTTGTCAATTGAATCGTTACTATTCGTTAGCTATTGTTGTTTTGCAATTTTTTGTGTAACATGATAAGCATTTTTGGTGATGTCGGAGAAAAATACTATCGAGGAAGATTTGTCGCAGACTCAAGATGGTGCACCAGGATCTTCATCAAGTGTAGCAACAGCAGCGGCAGTTTCATCAAATGTACCAGCGCCACAGCAGAAAAACTTCACACAGACTACACAGGATGAAACATATTTTGATAATTTACCAGTAAGCTTAGCACAACAACAGGAACAACAGCAACAAGGTTCTGAAACTACACAACAATCCAATCTACTCACAGAACCAAATCTTACAGAACTTCCTGAACCTGAACATCAATTGCATCAAAGTATTCAAGAGTTTCGAGAGTTGCAAGACAACACAGACAATACAGACGAAAACATCCCAGACCTTGTAAAACTTTCTAAACAGAGTGTAAAAATTGTACCGAATAAGATCAAAATCAAAGTTGCTGAAAACGAACGTTTTGATCCAGGGAATTCGGAAAATTTGAATCAACTGAGTCCAAATCCTGTGGTTATAAATAGTCTGCATAATAGTTCTTCGAGTAATAGCAGATCGTCGAGTAATTCTTCAGGTAATTCATCGGCGCAAGCAGTCGGTAATTCATCGCCTGATATTTCACCTGTAGATATTGGTCATGGTGTTGTTAATCGAGAAAATCGAGAGAGTGTTGTTGAGAATTCACCATTGCAAGCGAGAAGTTTGAAAAATTTTCCTGGAGTTGGTGATTCTGAAGAAGTACAAGAAGTACGAAGAGAGCAAGACAATACTGCTATAATTGGTGAAAACATTTCTGGTGAAAATATTGTCAACAACGCTATTGTTGCAAACGACACAACAGTAGTGACTACAGAAAATACAACAGCTAATACAGCTGCTGATATAAATACAATCGTAACAACAGCAGCAGAAGCTGTACAATCAACAGAAACCATCAACAACAATATTATTGCCACAACAATGTCCAGTGCAAACGAGAATCAAAACCACACTAACGGCGAAGACTCTTCAATTCCAGATGAACGAGACGCTGCCAATCGTAATGATGGGAACGAATCACCCGAACCTCACGCCCGGATTAGCAGTCCAGAACGTTTTATGATATCGAGTCCTCCGCCAGAAACAGTGAATTTCGATGGCAGAGGCCAAGATCCAAATCAACAAAGTCAATTTGCTATGAACGGTATGGCTGCTTCAAATATGACAGGATACGATAGCTTCTATGGTGGAGGCGGCAGTAGTGGGTCGGGATATGACCCCAGAGATCCAAGAGCCAGAGATCCTCGGGGCGGAAATATGAACGCTTATCAAGGCTACGGCGATGATCACAGTTCTTCACCTGACGTTAGTCCAAGCGCAATACATTTTCGTCTCGACGGACAGCAGTCGAAAAGTGCGGGGACTAAGAGCTCCGGTAGCAAAAGTTCTGGAATGAATCGTGGCAACGCCGGTGCTAACAACGACTCTGACGATGACATAATCGAATATGACAACAACGATACAGGCGGCGGAGGTGCAACTACGCAAGGAGTAGAAACTGAAAGCTATCATCCACGGTCACCTAGTGGCGGTGCTGCGACTATGCCAGCAGAAACTGACCATCAGCAAAGTCAACAATATCAACAACAGCAGCAGCAACAGCAGCAGCAAACAACTTCAGGAAGCGACTACCATTATCATGACAGACCCTACAATTTCAATCCATTCAGCAGTCTGTACACCGGGACTAGCAGCGGCAGTCGTGAGAGAACGCCACAGAAATATTCCGAAGAGCGTTATGACAGTGGCGGCTACAACGAAGATCCGAGAAGTCGTCTGCAAGCGCAATATGCTATGCAACAGCAGCAGGAACAACAGCAGCATTATGATCAGAGCGATTATCAGAATTACGACAACAGTAACTATGCTGACAATGGATCTGCTGCGACTTACAATCAAAATCAGAATACAAATCAAAATACACCTGCACCTTCCGCACAAAATGCCCCAAAAGCTCCTCTCCAAAGACGAGGATCCAACGACTCAGACGACGCTCCAAAACCTTTCGGTCAATTTAACAAAGGGAAATATAGCTCGTTGGATGCGAAACATGTCGAGGGGTTAGAAGACGAAACTAGTGGAGCTGGTGGAGCCGGTGCGAAAACGGCTGGTGCAAAAACTAGTGCAGCATCAGATCCTCAAAAGACCGATGCTAGCATATCATCGCCAAAGCCAAAACATTACTATTTCGGTGACGACGAAGAAAACGGCACTGGCAAGAAAAGCGACAAGGGTAGCTCAGCTTCAAAGAAAACTAGTAAAGAAGCTGCAGTTCCCCCAGATGGAAAAAGTGTTGGCCCAAGTGAACGTCAGCTATCGCCACCTACGGGTGTCTCTGGTGCCTCTCCTGGGTATAATCACGAGCTATCACACTCGATGAACATCGCTTACAATAATCCAACAGTCCTAAACACAGTGCAAGATTCGCTGAAAGACTCAATGTCCCACAGTATGAACATCGCTTACAACAACACGACAATACTGAACGATATGAGAGGTATCAGCGCAGTCACAGACTCGTATCACGAAGGCGCAGTTTCCCACATTGGTAGTGCGCGGGCCAGTAATGTGGGAATGATTCGCAGTGGCGTTGGTATTCAAAGTCCAAGAGACCAGGGCCAAGACGGGCAACCACCTCGGAAATCCGAACCAGTAATGTACGATATGACCCGCGACGACACGGTAGACGATATCACACATATGAATCGAGCTATGCTCGACAGGATGGAATCATTGAATTCTAAAAATTCGAACAACGCAAGTTATGTTCATTCGAACTTCATGACGAGTCATCACACCGAGGACGACGATAATATCAATCAATTGATCATGGGGTATCAAGTTCAGCAAGACTACGACGAAGAAATGCATGTTGCGTCACAGTATGGGACTGAACCACATGAACCACAACACAACTACGATGTGCGTGGCTCTGGGGGGTCTGATAGACGTTCGAATACGAGTGCGGGTAGCAGTCCAGATATAGGAGATGGCCAGCATGGTCAAATCCGAGGAGATCCGAGACAGAGGAACACGGCCGCAGTGGAAGCTTCGCAGCAAGATCAACACGGCAGTGGTGACAGTAGTTCGTCAAGTAGCCGGCAAGCAACGAAATGGAGTGCGAAAAATATTAGTCAGACGGTTGAAGATATAACGAGACCGTTGCTGTACAGTAATATCGTTAGCACAGGGGAAGACTATGCGGCGGTGAGCAACGTGGATGAGTTTTTGACGCATTTGTACAAGTATTACGAGGCAAAAGGATTTGCTGGTATTATTTGGGTTGACGTTTTTGTTTTGAGTTTTGTGAAGTTATTGGATTGCATCGTTCAGAGAAAAACAGATTTTCAGAGCGATATCCAAAAAATTAAACGCAAAAAAATGATACACAGGTCGTCTCGCAGATCATTGTGCTCACATAGTAGCTCTCGGATTCACAGTCTTCTTCTCATTTCTCTGCGTTTTCTACATAAATTGGCATGGGATATTTGCATGCAAAAGTGAAGCGGAATGCGCCGATATGAAGTTCTTCTACGACAACCCCTTGAACGATTTAGATTTCATTGGAGTCATCTTACTCTTCTATTTTACCGCAGCAGGAGTTTATTTCGTGTTTAATGTGTATAAATGTATGGAAGATCTGAAACATGCAGCGGAATCTAGTGGGTATTTCATTTGGATGTGTTGGTTTTGGGTTGGTTTTGATAATTGCAAAGATGTGGTGGGTCATTGAAGGTAAAAGCGGAATGTTTGTGTACAAGTCCTTTTAAATTCAAAACAAAAATGAACAAATTCATAAATAGGTTCTACAAAGAAAAACTTGGAATTCAATCCGATGAAGTTTTAGCAACAATGTCATGGCCAGAAATTGTTGATAAAGTTATTCAAGAACAGCAGCGAAATCCTTTTGTAATTAAGAAACAGCATCTTACTGCCCTTGAGATTACAAATATCATTATGAGAGAAGAGAATTTTATGATTGGTATTTTGTGATTTTTATGGGGTTTTGGTGATTTCGCGGTGGTGATTGAAAATTTTGAAAGTAGCTGTAAGTGGATACATTTGGTTTCGGTTTTGTCATGATGTCAATTAATACAACAAAAACTATAAAACTATATAGGATTTACAAACAACAACATGATCCGCAACCATTTACCGCGATGGATCCCATTAAGAATCGCTTATTCACGCTCAACGATGTATTGCCATTTGGCTTTTTGGGTGAGGTTTTAAGAGTTTATTTCATTGGTAGCAGCATGTCAGAATCAGATGCAAATTTCAGATCAAGACCAATGATCCATCTCATCGTATTAGAAAAAACAAAACCCTTCCCAAAACCCCTTCAAACAGGTACGTCTTCCGAAATATCATATACAAATCCTTCTACGACTACAAGGGTAACGTGAATATGAACTTCGTAAAAAATCCAGACCTATTATGCATCCAGTTAAGACTATGGGGCATAATATCAATCGTCGGACTAGCACCTATATGTGTATTCGTGTTTGTATATTTCTTTATGAGACACACCGAGGATTTTAGAAGCCATAGGAATTCGCCGTTGGAAAAACAATATACTGGATTTGCTGAATGGTATAGTGTTTGTATATTGAATATTTTTTGATGTGATGGGATTTCAATTTCAGGTTGGCATTGGGTTTAGATCTGTCTGGAAGTGCATTGCGTTGAATTCATATTACTGATAAATTTCTGGAAATCAAATCCAACAAAGTATTGAAAAAAACCTCCACAGGTTCTTCCGCGAGTACAATGAGCTCCCACATTCTTTTAAGCAACGGATGGAACAATCGAAACACTACGCTATGAAAATTCTCGATAACGGAGTCGTCGATAACAACCCACTACTAGATGCATTGAAAAAGTGCATCAAATATATTAGTGGAAGTCTGCTCGCAGTCTTAGTTGTGATTGCATGTTACGATGACAGTCCGATGTTGTTCGTGAAGATTTACGGAAAGAATCTATTGTTCTATTTGGCGGTATTGGGTTTCATCGCTACCGTAGTGGATACCACGTCGAAAAAGAATCAATACAAAGCGAATGTTTTTCAAAGTCATGCGAGTGCGACGCTGTATTTGTTTGATTGGGTTTGATTTAGGTTTGAATGAATTCGCTAGAAATCAATCACAATATAATGGTCTGACACCGATGAGACACTGCATCTCACGACAAAATCTTCATCACAAATTTTCACAGGTACATGGAGAAACTCATATTAGATTTCGCGAAATATAGTCACTATATACCACAAGCATGGAGATACAATGTTTTCTCAAATAATCCAAACAAGCCAAAAGATAAGAAGATGCTTCGAGTTGATTTGACGGTAGCAGAGAAGGAACGAGTTGTGGATGCATTTAGTATTTCGTTCTTGATCTAATCATGTTGTTTATGTATTGTCATTTATGTTTCTGTATCGGAAGAGATGCACCGAGTCATGTCAATTGTGTAAGTGGAGTGTGGTTGGGTTCTAATCCGGTGCGGTAATTCCAGGAGTTTCGGAGGACGGACGACGCATGAAAAAAAAACCTCACGTGCGCGGCTCTTTGTATGTTCATGCTGTCATTGGAGTTTGTACGTACAAGTTTGATTGGTAGTCCCATTGACACTGATTTTCACTCCTACGAAATGACAGCAAAATCCCGTGACGAGCTAAACAAGAATTTTTACGTTGCAAGAATCCAAAGTCTCGTGGAAGAAATTCTCGGATTGATGGTAACACCGGTTTTACTACTCGTATATTTCCCAAAAGCATCATTAGACATATGCAATTTCTTTAGACACACGCTATTCGAGTCCGAAGAACTTGGAGATTGGTGCAGTCTGGGTTGTTTCGAGTTGGATATGACAGATCCGAGATTGAGTCGAGACGGAAAGTTGGAGAAGTCTGCGATATCGTTTGCTTTGACGTATATGATTTTGGCTTGCTTGTTGTGTAGTTATATTTGATTTTTGATTTCCATGAAGTTATTTTTCATCATTGCAAGTGCGTCTTGTATCAGGACCCAATCTAATGATAAAATTTCGCCGCATGTTAACAGTATAATTGTTGGACCTGTCATTTTCTGCCGTCGCGTAATTTCATCATAGGTCGTCAACAATGCGCCGGCTAAGCCAAAATTTGCCAGATACGATTCTGCCTTTGCGCTGTGGAATTGAACGCCTATTAGACTAGTATCCCACTAGAGCTGGGATTGATTCGGAATCCATTCTTGTTGGATCGACCCGGCTATATACTCCGACTTCGTCTACCCAAACCTCCTCGGACATGTAGTTTTTCCATGCCATCAAGATATCACCACTTCGGGTATCTCTTCTGAGTCGGATACAGTGACATTCGCACATTCGCACATGCCCAATTACATTTCGTATTACATTGTTTCCTTGTTCTAAGGCGGTGTATCTTTCGCAGTGGGAAAGTTTGCATGAGTGTTCGCGTAGTTGCGATTTGCCGGTACCAGCGGTGCATCGAAGTTTGAATTGGTATTGATGCATCAAAGCGGCAGCCAAACTGGATTTGGCATTCTTATTGCCAACGAAATTCACATCCCCATGTTTATCGGGGTCACCAGAATGAATACCAGTCGTGACCATCTTCCGCTGCACATCCGCATCGTCCTTGTGAATTAACAGTTGCAGATTTTTCTTACACCTAAAACATGATTGTGGGCCGCTAAGCGCTACTCGGATCTTTTGAATTATCTGCTATTCAACTCGGCTTTTCACCGACCCTCAAAAAGTTTCCCCCAAAAAACAACAGGTACCGAAATCCACCACAACAAGAAAGTATAGATTTAGAAGCAGGTGGAGCATTGATAGAAAAACAGAAGAAAGAAGCTCCAATGGAAATGTCTTATATGGGGAGTTCAGCTGTTTTTGATGATAATAAGGAAGATGAGAATATGTATTTTTTGTTTGTTGATTTGTTTTCTTATAGGAGTCTATTGGGATCCGGTCTGAACGCTGCAATACGGTCCTTCCAAATCTGCATCTTGCACAGCTCTCCAGTTGATGTTCTGATACAATTTTGAAATTCTTATTCGCCACTCATCCTTCTTGTTTTCGGTTCCCCAATGTACTGTGTCCACCTGAATCATTTCACAAACACCCTGCACAAATCATCCAATTATCACAATGATGGTGGGGTCATCAGTTTTTGTTGAGAAATTTCTGTTTTTCACGGTAAATGATCGGCGGTATTTGGAGTTTTTGATGCTCTGGGTAAAGTGGAGATAGTCCAAATTGCTGGACACATTAACACATGATTCTGCTGGCAGCCCAAAATCGCTTTTAGTGCCAGCGTTATAGCCAAGGTCCACCCATGGATTTCGCAGTCCAACCCAGAACAATCTATTGCAAGCTGCAGGTATGTGGTGTTGTCTGCCTCTGTAAATTTTCTTCCTCCGGCCATATCCCCGCCGCAATCGGTCGCTCCATTTACTATTCTGCATTGTGGAGGTACTTTATTCACTCGTGGGTTTGAAATGGTCAATGTCCCCGTTTCGCCATCAGCTCTTTGAGGTGGCCATCAGATTTTTCGGAGTCAAGATATCGCACTGCGATCATGTTATCGAGTATTGTTTGCGTCGGTTGTTCATGCACCTGTGAATCATGTAAATTGCGTTATTCACGTTAGAAAGATGAGCTTTCATTGGTCCATGCTGAATCTTGGGTAACTTTTTTACTGTTCTGCTGGCGCCTTTCTGTCGCGGCAGGGAATGCCACGTCCAGGGATTCCTCACCATGGGTCAGGTGCAGATCCTCTGACTGCCTAGTTGAAGTGTCTCCTCAAACCAATCCGTTTGCACAGAGTAAAGATCTTGTGCAATTTTTTCACAATCCTCTTCTAAAAGATCTTGACCGCCAACAGAACGATCGCGAATGATTTCCCATCGTTGGTGTCAACAACGGATGCATCACCTTCTCTTCTTTTCCGGCAACATCAACATTCTCACCTCTGCTAGTTGCAGCGACTTCCCCACCATGTATGATAAAACTGACATCTACACTTTCAAACTCGTCATTCACGAGTGCATGGTAGCTGTTGGAGTGTCAGAAGAGCCCAAATCGCAACTGGTACATGAGTCATGACCATCAAAAATAGATAACGTTTGCCGACAAGACTTGAGCCGCTGACATTCTTTCAACATACAAAAAGTTGAAGGCAGTCACTCGCGTCATCCATAAAGCACCCAAAAATATCATTATATTGATGACATTCGTCAACCATTCCTGTGTTTTGCGTTGAGATTGGATAATGTGCATGTACACGTCAAATCATCTTCAAACCTTGCGATCCCTATATGCCGCTCGTCTACAATTGGCGGCTCCAGGCAATATCCTTTGTCAAAAGTTCAGTAATTCCCCAAAGCAGGGTTATTGTTGAAGAAGCGTTGTAAAAGTTTTCCTGGTCTCTCTTTTCTGATAAAATCGTGTTTCCGTCGACCTTTTCTTCCTCAGTGTCGTGTTCCCTGGCAGTAGCAATTGTTATTTTCTCGCGCGCTTCAGAAGTCGAAACGCTTCAAAGACACTATTTGTCATTATCGTTGTCAACTCCCAACAAACAAAACACAGCATGGTACAAAGATTAGGACATGCAATCTGGGGATTTCCCATGGAATGTCTGGAGCAATTGTACGAAACAGAACAGACAGCGTTAGCATTGAATTCCGAATTTACATATTTACCACCGGATTTGATTGAATTGAAAGAATGCTACGTGGACAAGTATTGATTTGTTGAGTTTTTTTGCAAGGTGTGGGCTATTTGACGTGTCCTGCGTTTTTTGCGTTTGTCAAGGAGGAGTTGTCCTACCCATTCAGGAACCTTATAGAGTATTGTCACGTATTCATGTATGAACGTGGTATTGATAGTGAGTCGTTCTGGAATTTTACCCAGGCAGGAGTATTTGACAATCCCATGCGTACTAATGAGACCCAATCCCATTCCTCAATGAGGAACGAAATTTCTTTGTATGCGGACAATGCCCCACCAGGAGGAATCGTTTTCATAACCTTTACCATATCAGGAGAAATCGTTGTTCCACCAATAGTTCCATGGTTGATTTCCATTCGAAAGCATTGCACACAAGCCAACCAGCCCTTTTCGGGCCGCCCACGCAAGAGTCCTCGTCTTATTAGCCGCTCCACGCTCTCGATTCCCCTTCTCGCGGTACCATGATATCTTGTAGCATCAATCGTTGGACGAAGCATGGACTCATAGTTTCAGTAGCGACTCGCACCTGAATTTTTTGACAAAGTTTAAACCAAACAAACACCGCACAGGCTCCGCGACGGAAATTTCAAAATGAATCCACCAACTCTCGGTATCGGCACCAGCTACGATTTCGACAAACCCCGACCATTCGACACAGCTCATTATTTCTGGTTGGAAATCTATTTGAAACTCAGGGAAGAGAAACGACAACAGAGTTTTGCATCGCAATTCAACAACGACATGGAAGGTGCAGGCCCCAGTACCGCAAACATGCAACTCGGTTCTCAAACGCGAGTACTCTACGACAGTCTCTCCAATCGTGATAGTCGTCAAAATCCAAATGACGCTTACGGGTTTTACGGAAATAGCAGACCTCTTGCCGGGGTTGCAAGTCCTACCGATCCATATTATGGTGGCCAAACGAACGACTATGGTGATCATCTCACACTAGCGAAAGCGAGTTTACCAGATCGGTCAAATGTCAAATATCGATACAAGTACGTCGGGAGCAGTGAATATAATTCAAACATACTGCCATTTGAGTATGCGTTGCCGCAATTTTTCGGCGGCAGTAGCAGTAGCAGCAGTAATACGCAACAAGACGGCCAAAGCGGTCAGAGTAACAATATGAATCCGCGAAACGCAATGAATGCAATGTCAAGTGCAATGTCTAACGCCATGGCTCAAAGTGGATATTTTAACAATAGAGGGGGCCAAGATATGATGAGCAACAGTATGAGCGGTGGCGGTGGTTCGAGAAGTATTCATGAAGCTCTGATGCAACATCAACCAGGTAGTAGTCACGACCGATACGGCCATCATGATGAGCCAGTCGAATTCGACAATCGGAGTAAACAGAGCGGAAACTATTATGGCGGTGGTGGTGGACCAGGACATCATGGTTATAGCGGCACTGGTACGACAACAAGAGGGAACAGTCATCAAAATTCTTATAGTGGTCACGGATCACCTTCAAGTCATTCAGTGCGCAGCGGTCACGGCACCCCCGGAGGCACGCATATGTCTTCGCACTATGATGATTATGGCAGTAGTGCAGGAAAATTTACAAATCGCGGGGGTTTTGATGACGAAGGCGACTCGAATGACATGTCGCGAAGTCATATGTCGCATTATAGTACCAATAGTGAAAGAACAATGTATCAGAATCAAGGGCAGGGGTATCAAGGTGGCCCTGCTGGTGGTGGTCCTTCTAGTGGTGCAAATGCTGAAAATCTCGGAAGTCGCATGAGAAACAATGTTGATAATGCAACGCAAAATTGTAGACAGCAGTAAAGTCTAAAGAAAGAGAGATTTTTGGTCTATTGGTGGTGCGGTCCGATGAGCCGTGGATCATTGTCGTGCGACGACGGCAGATTGTCATATTCTGCAGACTATTGAAAATGAACCATCTGGGAACTATTACTTGTATACTATGGAGTGAATATATGCAGTGTTAGATTCGCTGCGTCAAAAATGAACTATTTATTGCGAAATATACCCTGTTGAGAGGTTCTTTTGTTATATAAGAATTGACTCAATAGGAATCTATATAGTTTTAACATGATGATATCACCCCATCTTCTGTCCGATTACGATCAGCAATTTTTACATTGTCTGTTCATATTAGTCTTATATTTTATCTGTATTTTGACATTAGGTTTGATAGTGTTTATGGTGGTCAAATCTACATCGTCGTCGAGAACAATAACTGTATTTTCATTATGACCCAGCTGGCGACGCCCTCATAATTTGTCAAATTTCAATAACGTTGTTGTCAACGTGCGAGTTTGTCGCGTATGATTTGATAATGAATGTTTTGTGTCACAGGTGCAAGAGGAGGAAGAAACGGGATGTTGAGAAAATACGTCGCAGATGGTTCGTGAATATTCGGATGAGTAATGCGTCGTTGTCGAAGTCATTTCAGTTATTGCAAACATTCTCTTCGATTCCTTTCTCGTGTCGTTCGTCCTCTTCTTGGATGCCCGAAAAAGCAGCGAACACAACAATATTATTTTCAAAAGTTATAAGAGAGAGCGGATACATTCAAGATCGCATGTTGTCAATTTGAATCATCATGAGCGGTGCGGGTCTATCATCCAGTCGACGTGAGTTGGCGCGGTTGATCCAGACATCGCGATTCGATTCTCATTCATGCACAAAAATTGCATGTGTAAACTCTGCCTCGCAACCAATAAACATTGTTGATCAATATAGCCGATGTTTCTCATCAGCAGCGGTCCGGGAGCAAGTTCAAGTTGGTTTGCGTAGGACCGGTACGGTTTCGAAATGGATCAATCGCAAAGGTATCGGTTTTATCACACCAGATGGCGGAAAACGTGAAAATGATTTGTTGGTGCATTACAGAGAGATCAAACAAGAATCCGTAGATGGATTCAAATCTTTAGCATACGGATCCACGGTCGAATATGATACCAAGCCAGATCCAAAGGACCCAACACAGGAGATTGCGGTGAACGTAACCGGAATAGATGGTGTTGACTGTGAAGCTAGAGTTTCGAGCATGGAAAAAGGGAAAGCTTGGGTGGAAAAAGGAAAGGGGAAGAAGCCGAAAGCCGCATCAGCAGCGCAAACCACGGCGGAAAATTCTGCGACAGCTTCGACGGAAAACGATCCTCACGATGAAGACAATCGTGAAGACGCGTTTACCGACCCAACACTCCGGGTTATGCACGTAACAGCGGCGCAGAATTACATTTCTATGGGTGTAGTTCTGATGGAAAGAACGAAAAGACAACTTCCAACATTGGTGGATGCGATGGGAAGCGAAGCAATTTCGAATGGAGTGAAAGGCTTCATCCATGCAAATAAACTATTGAGGGGTCGAATGGGTTTTACTATAGATTACCAATGTATGGAGAAATTGTTGCAATATATGGAGAAGAGAGGTGATTTGGTGTTTGATCCGGAAAAATTTGAAGAGGAGTTTGGTGGTATTTTTGGTGATTTTTGTTTTTGTTTTTTTTGCAGCTGCTTCAGTGCGATTGGATTCATTTGTCCGTTCATTCAATCGTTCATTTGAACGAAAATCAATCTTCACGGAAATCTTCACAAAATTAACTCACAGCCGATATCCTCCCACCGGAACTGAAACAAGCAGAATTTCATACAGAAATGACAATAGCAGATTTACTAAGGCGAACCTCTCTTTCCCCCTCTTGGCATGAAAAATATGAAAAAGCATATGAAAAAGGTCGCCCCGACCCAGATTCCCTTCCTTACAAAATGGACGATGAATCAAAGCGTTTTGATGTTGTCCTGGAAAAATTGAGAGCGTTTATCGCGGAAGGCGCTACTCAAAGTTCTTCCTTAGCGAAAGAGCCGCGCCGTCTTCTCCTAGCGAAAAAAGACGCAGGGAATATCGGGTTCATCGCCCATTGCAACGAACAAGCATTGGACCTCGCAAACAACCCGAATACGATCAGTATACGGTTCGAACCTGTGTTGATTGACGGGGAATTACCGGGGCCAGCTGATGTAGCGTTGGATGTGCGGAGCTACTTTGCGCCGAAGGACGTTCTGGATGTGGAGAAGAAGGAAATAGGTTTGCAGTTGGCGAGAAAGTGGATGTTTGCGTTGAAAGCCGAATCAGATCCCGATTTTACAGCAGAAGCACCGGTTCCACGTGCGGTGGGAGCAGGATCGATTTCGAAGTTGGTAAAAATTTGTGCCGACGCTTTCGAGCAAGTTGAGAAAGCCGGTGAAATTGGGTTTAGCCTGCGGCCAATACATGAGACAACGCCCGGCAACACTGTCGGGGTTAGATTTGATATGGTAAAGTTGTGATATTTCGATTTCGTTGAAAATGTTTGGTCATAGCTGCTGAGCTCGTATAATGATTTGGCATTTGTTTGTTTCATCGATTCGTCGTGGTTCCAAAGTTTTGTGTAATGTATTGTCAATCCCTCGGTCAATCAATTTATGTTTTCATCAACGATTATCTCAATTATGAATGATATCATATCTTTGTTATCTCGTCGTTTGAATCAATGTTATGTCAATTCCAGAATTTTGTCATTTCGTGATTTCATTTTCCTTCAAATTGCATGAATGATATTCTTTCGATAAATTTTCTCTCGACGGATTTATATAGGAATGATCTGTTTCAAATTCACCAAAATTCTGAATGACTCATATCATCAACCTGCAGTTTTTGAATAGAAGTCGTACACATTAGCATTGATTGTCGATACAGATATCAAATTTACCCAAAAAAATTACAAAAAAAATGAGTTCATCATACGGACCAGCAAAAACCGCTCCAAAAGGCGGTGAGAAATTGCGATCAAATCCAATGGAAAAGAAAGAGGATATGGAAGTTGACACTAGCGGAATTACATTTGCACCAATGGATGTGGAAAAAGCGTATTGATTTGATCATTTTGTTTTGATTGTGTTGGAATTGATTTTTGTCCAGAATAATTAGTAAGTCGACCGGCGATTCATTCATGATTTTGTCTTGAACGGAAGTGACTCATAATTTCTTGCAAACTGACTTTTTTAAATTTCAAATCTCCATATTTTCTAAAACCCAACCTCCCACACAGTTTCCCAATCGAAAAGATCGACATCGATTCCGACGATGAAGATGCTAACACTAGCACTAAACCAAAGTTCAAACAACTAAATCCCGTCGAAGCCGATCCAAAACTTCGAAAAACCATGCGAAGAATACCAGTTCCACCGCACAGACTCACACCTCTCAAAAACGCCTGGGCCGATATACTCGCGCCATTAGTCGAGCACATGAAACTGCAAGTGAGAATGAACACGAAAAAACGTGCTGTAGAGATAAGGATGTCGAAACACACAGAAGATATTGGAAGTCTTCAAAAAGCCGCGGACTTCTGCAAAGCATTCATGATGGGTTTCGACGTAGCAGATGCAATTGCATTGTTGAGGTTGGATGATTTGTTTATCGATTCATTCGAAGTGAAGGATGTGAAAAGATTACATGGTGACCATCTTTCTCGTTGCATTGGTAGAATAGCAGGAAAGCAGGGACAGACGAAATATGCAATTGAGAATGCAACGAGGACGCGGGTAGTGATTGCAGATAGGCATATACATATTTTGGGAAGTTTTACCAATATAAAACTTGCAAGGGATTCATTATGTGCATTGATTTTGGGAAGTGCACCGAGTAAAGTATACAGTCATTTGAGAACTGTGACAAAGAGGGTACAGGAAAGATTGTAAGTTACTAAGTTGGATGGGATATGATTGGGGTTGTAATGGAACTCATGATCTTTAACAAAATCTTGCCAATCAAATTTTGTCGCTAATTATTGTGTTTTGCAGAAGCCCAGTGATTTGATAACTCTGCAGTAGTGTTTCTTTGATTCGATCTTATTGTTTCCTTTGAAAATATCAGAAGTGAAGTCATTCTATAGTCGTGGTGTATGCAGTGTTGCGTACAGCGGTAGGATGGGAGGTTTGGTATACGGTTTGGAATGCAAGGAGAGAAAATATTGTTCGAGTGAATCGGAAAGTTCCGACTTTTCCTGCGAGTCACTAGTAACGTGGCTTCTGATATTTGTGGCAATCGTGATGAAGATTGTGCGTGAGTGGCGGTGCGTGTGTGGATTCTAGAGGGATATATGTCTTTTGATTTATATGCGTTGTTCCAAAATTTTTGATCCTTTTATTTCACATGAAAAATAAAGCAAATCTATTCGGATTTGCGACAGCTCTTTTTTCATCTCTTTCGTTATTTTCGAAAGTAATAATGAGGGTGATAATGAAAGTAATAATGAGGGTACTAGTGCTGCAATAAATTCTGGTTCTGTGAAAGGTAAAGGAAAGAAAGGTTCAGCTCCAAATCCTAAGGACCAAGGACTTTTAGGTGATACCACATTGAAACCAAAAGATGGTAGTTTACTTGCTGGAAATAACATGGTTCTGGAAAAGGGCGATGGGGTAGGTGATGTGGGAATGGCAGATGCTGCAGGAAACGCGATTCCAATACACAATCCTGATAGTCCAATAGATGCGCCTTCGGGAGATGAACTTGTTATGGAAGACCCAGAAACGTTGTCGGACATTGAGGAAATCGGGAGGGGAAGAACCCGTCGGGCGTTCTATACGGAGGGTGATCTCCAAAACGGCCGCAGCAGCTCTCGAGTCCGTTCGCAAAAAAGAAAGGAGAGCGACGACAAGATTGATGAACTTCCTAAATTTGCGCAGGGTTTAGCGTCGCTAGAACCGGCTGAACCCCATTTAGAAAAACATTTGACAAATCAAAGTCGCAGTACTTACAGCCAATCACGAGTTAATTTGGAAAAACAAACAATACAAAATTCAGATTATGGTAGTCAAATGGTGAGTATGTTAATCTTCTTTGTAAATGGGTCCCGCATTTTCGACGAAATATATGATAAACTTGCAACATCAGCAGATCGTCACGAACTTCCAAGGGACTGGGTGGAGGATGCAGTCCAAAAAGCAAGAAAACCAGTTCATCCTACTAGCTACAATGGATTGTCCGTCCTATATTCTAATCAGAGTATAGCAGAGAACATGTTCATGTGTTTCGTACACACGAAAATCAAACCGGTAATTTGGACTCTGAAACATCAGAAGTACATTTCTGGGTCGGTATATCACAGAGCAATGTGGGAACAAACAAAAAATATGTATAAGGAATCGACATTACGAGGAAGAGTTGTGCCGGTGGAAAAAAAACCACAAGTCCTGGAAACATTTAACGAGAATGTCCCAGTAACATTGCCGGAGCTATTGGAGTTAGTAGTTGCACCGTTTGGAACGTACAAGGGAATTTTACCAGCACAGACTGGAGTGTTTCTATCTATTGCCGACACCATAAAAGAACCCAAGCGATTCGATGTAGTATTAGAACAACACATTAGGGAATTGGATGATAATTCTAAGATTGATACTGCAAATCGATCTGAGATTATATGCAGCATAAGTGCTGCAGTCCATTTCTATAATCTAGCGAATCAAAAGCAGAATGACAACAGCGGATTGACGACGGATATGTTTACTACAGCTGATCGAAAGCGGATCTCGTCGAAAAACATCACTTCAAAAAACAATTTATTCTTCAGTTCCCATGGGATAGTGCGCATTAGTAAGGGTGCTTTTGTTCCAACAACGGAACCAGAATTAGAATGTTTTATACAGCATGATAAATTTGATTTGGACAATATAGTAGAAATGACACGGGATGATGGGAGTAAATACTATCAATACAATTCGGCGTATGCATGTGGCGTGAGACCCACGTTTACGAATGCGAATACGCCGGCCGAAGATTATGATAGTCTTGTGAATGAGATAGATATGGTGACGCCGCAATACAACTATTATCGTATATCGAAAGTGATATGTTGGAGTACCAAGAGCTTAACCTACTTCGTAGTAGACCGTAGTGTTAATGCAGTATTGGAGCAGCAAAGTCCGGGTGGACCATTTGAAGCTATAAATGGTAGGAATGACGCATGGCAGTTGGACACCGAGTCAATGCAGGCGATTAGAGCTGTCATTATGAAAAAAATTTCTTTTACCGCCGCTGCAGCAGAAATTGCCAAATCCAAGTTTGTGAAGATAAGGGAGAGTCTTGGCACTCGTTTTGAAAAGTTAAAAAAACAAAACGAAGAAGTTCATGAGGATCACAATCAAGTCACGAAGGACAGTCAGAATCTGGCTAGACTTGCAACTTTGAGTGCTGGATTGAGTAAATCATTAATCGATTCTCTGGATAAATTGAAACAACTTTCTGACGCTGGAGTTGCAGCAACTGATCAAAGTTTTCAGCAAGTACTTGTTGATATTGAAGAATGCAAAAAAAAATCGAAGGCAGTTGAATCAGATCATCAACAAGCAGTGGCAAAAGTCACTTCTCACAAACTTTTGGAAAAACCTGAGTGGAACGATGGAACAACGACAGCACGAAGAAAAGCACCTGCAAAATTTGGTATGAATGTGAAAGGTTTCAAGTCCATGGCAGTTGTGCAAATTTTTTTGGCGATCTGTATAAGTTTCATGGCTATTAATTTTGTTTCTGCAGAAGCGAGTGTTAATAACAGCAATGATACGGATTACTCTGAAACGGCAGAGGATAGTATTTGGGAACAAGCTATTATTCCGGAAATGATGCAACCGCTGGAGTTGGGTATATTACACTATGCTGACAATACTACAGCGATCAGTTTCTATGGGACAACAGAACATTATAACAGATTACTTAGTGAATTGGGATATGCGGTGATTCAAAATCCCATAGTAGAATATAATGTTGAAGCTGCAAGTGAGTTACAAATCGATTCCGCGAGCAATGTGATGTCGTTACATTCGGTCCATAATTTGTCAGCGGCAAATCATTTTGCAACACATATTACAGTGCAAACACCGATAAATTTTCAACAACAAGCATCAGCATTACAGATAGCAAGCCACATTGTAAGAATGAATTCAGGGGCTCCAGTCATGGTCAATGTTAACATGGAAATGGACAATAGTGAGACTAGCAACACTGCAACGACGGATATGGGCGTGACACAAGGTGAATCGCAATTAAACCTTCAAGTACCGGGTCTCAATGAGTGGTTAGAGGAGAATTTTCCGGATGAGTTCAGGAATTCACTGACTGGTACTGGTAATGATGATGTAACAAGACCATACGATTTGATAGATGTGTCGTCTTTGACTCACGCAGTTCAAAGCTTTTCGAATGAATGTTTTGAATATGAAGGAGCATGGTACGATAATTTACCATTGGAATCGCAAGAAGCATTACACCAGGGAGTGGCGACGGTGGCATTGCCAATGTTGGTAGGTTTGTATAGAATTGAAGGAAGCATGATCGACATTAGGCGCGCATTTGACCAAATGAGCCCTCAGTACTACCGATTTCTGTTTCAAATGTTGTTAAATCTGGAGTTCGATGCGGTATTGGATTTTTTGGTTTGTGTTGACACGAGAGACGAGATACCGATTGTAAGTAGTGGAGGGATTAACAGAGGTTGGTTCCATATTGGGAACATTGCAATGCATGACATCATGCAAACTGCAGACTTTGTTATGGATTTTGTTGATGGTGTCCCAAGGTTTTATTCGTTGCAAAGAACCCCAGTAACGTTACTGATTCAGCATCCTGAGAGAATTTTGGAGGATATTGTTTGGTCTGCAGGGGGTGGGGTCGTTCCAGCTGGCACGAAGAAAAAGCGTCTCAAAGCCTTCAAACCAGATTTACGACACAGTGACATTGAGAGACCACATGCACCAAACATGAGTGATCTGGGTAATTTTAGGAATTTGGAACTCTATAGCATGTCGTATGAAAATGTGAATGGTAAATCATTTCGTAGTTTGGGAACGAGTAGACGGTTGATGAAAATTGCAAAAGCGTCCACGTTCACGAAGGTTGTCGAACTTCAGGTGGGAGAAGACTTTTCGCCATATGAAAGTCAACCCATCGAAACAACTATCATTCAATATGGAGCGGAATTAGTAAATCGTAGTGGCAGAGAGAATTCAGAATCAGCAGTCAAAGCACAGCAAGTCAAATTCAGTAACTCACGGACTGCAATTGCGAAAGATTTGGTTTCGCATGAGGGATTCACGAGCGTAATACCGAAACTCACTCGTTTTGGAAGTTCTATAGACGGAAGAAAATGGAGGCATGTATCTGAGCTTCACATTGAAATCTGCAACAAGAGACGAAGAGGGATTCCCTACTGTGAGAAGATTTTCGAGAGTGATCTTAATAGCGATGATACTGACAGTTTGTGTGACGATAGTAGTATGGAAGCAAATCAAAATACTGATATGCCAAAAGTGATACCAATTCAAAAAACAGGCGATCCAGTTGAGGCGAAGCTCTTCAAATCCAATGTTTGCTTGGAGGCAAAGTTGAACAAAAAAGGCGATCAATCACCCAACGAAACTGAAGAGAATCGAAATTTTCTGGACCAACAAGAAAGGTATTTTACTAATAAGATTCTTGTGATACGTTGCGGGAGGGTGGCGATCATGATCAACCACCCCAGATTGGCCCTACAGATAATGCCGTTTATTAGGTCCAACTCCTTGCATAAAGTGGTAAATGCGTCTCCCTTAGAGCTAACAGTGCGCTTTAATCATGTGTCGGTGGGGGCTTTCTATGCCCCACACACAGGATTCCCGATGTGGAGGGGGGATTTTTTTAGCGGACTCGGAGAGACGTTTCGTAAGGTCAACACGGGTGTACCGTCTTTTTGGTTTGGAGACACAAACTCTTCAATCTCGAGACTAACACCGATGAGAGCTTGTGTTGGTCCACTATTACCTGAGTATTCATCAGATGAGTCGAAACTTTATCAAGATACTTTGAACAGTGCATTGATGGTCTTAGTAAACAGTTTTAGTAGTGCAAGACAGTACTTCAAGCAGTTTATACATTCACTGAATCTAGTAACGCCGAGTCAGTATGATAAGATCCAAGAGAGTGACGGTAGTAATCTGCATAATCCAAAATCGCCACAATATTTCGAGGAAGATCCGGAGAAGCCTGGTCAGAGAGTCAAGATGTATCGAGATGTACAAGACGGGACAAAGAAAAAATTGAGAGTTCATAGGATATATGACCCCGATAATATATACCCGACCCAACGAGCGGATTGTACCAATAATACTGATGAAATAGCTCGAAAATATCGTGAACATTGCTATACAGAGTGTCTTACGATGAGCGAATCAAATCGTCTTCGCCTATATGATCAGGATATGTTTACATTCATGAATAGGTCGGCAACAGCGACATCAAATCACCGCCCGTACAAACTTGACTCGTTTGTAACAAGGATTCGTGACTCCAAAATGGTGCTTGGGTGGGGGACAGTACCGTTGTTGGGAGGAGATGATCATTTAGTTCTGACGGCGAAGGTGTTAGTGCCTCGAATGTATGTGACGACGGATTATGTGAAAAAAACGAAGCACACGTTACAAAATGTTGGAGCGCAGGGGTGGAGACCAAAGAAAAGTTTCGCAGCGTCCCATATATCGAAGGTAGTAAGATGCTGCATAGATACATCACAAATTTCGAGACTGAATGAAGCAATTGATCGAGCTGTCAGTGAAGTGGTTGAGGATGTTAAATGGGATAATGCCCCAACGGATACTGAAATTTTAGCAACCAAGCAGGAGTATAGTTTTTTGAATTTACAGCGAAGAGATGAAATAGATGTGGCTGGCCTTGCCCAAGTTGTTGCGAAAGTTCAATCTCCGTTCGAGCCATTGTTCCAGGAGTCGGAATTTAACAGCACGCGCTTCAATGCAGCGAAAATTGATGCGATGAATGTTCCGTTAGGTCGAGGACTTCCGCCGGAAGTGAACTTATGTGATGCTGTGAAGCAAATACGGTTGGTGGATGCAGTGGTAGATGCAATCAACAAAACAGCAGCTGATCAGGAAATCAAAATCTGTAATGATATTGATAAGAAAGCTTATTATAATGATCCTGTGGTGCTAGCAAACACAATGCGTGGAATGACGTCATCTGAGTATTGGGACTTCATCAAAAGTACAAACAACACTACTCATGAATTCCAAAAAAGACGGGGCCGCGATAAACTAAAAAAGTTTGGGTTAGTCAACGATGCAAAAGAACCAAACGTTGAGGAGAGTGCGGATTGGTTTGAAGGTTTGACTGATTTGTTGCGCCCGATAAATCCGGAGTTTATTGCAGAAGTTGAGAATCAAGTGCCGGAAGTCGACTCTTGGTGGCAAACGTATCTAGAGGCTCCATTCCAGGAATCAGAGGTAAAGGCGGCACAGCAGCGTATGAAAAAGCTCGGTGTTTTTTCATACATAGCAGACTCGCCAACACTGTTGTTTATATTCAATATGTGGCGTGACTACGAATATGCTACGACGAATTCTTTGAGTTCCCTCATGGTTTTAATATATAAAAAACTCGGGTCCATGATGGACCCGAATTCGTTTCGGGCGGTGGTGATAGCAAAGCAGCTTATCAAGATTTACAGCAGAATGATTGTGTCACGGGCGGAAACAGTAACTCGGTTGAATTCCAAGCCAGTGCTGGACCAGACGCAAATTGCAAGACCATCGAGAAGTGCAGCTGAGGTTGGTGTGGCTGCAAGAAATGTAGAGGTTGCAGCGGCAAAAATGATGATAGCAAATCGAGGCAAAGGAATGAAAGAAGCATTCAAAAAATGCTTGTTTGATATACGCAAAGCATTTCCAACCTTGGATTTTGCACTTTGTGTGCTAGTAATGAATGCTATGAAGTTCCCGAGGTGGATCGTTGCGGCGATCCATGTAATACATCGCTGCACGATTTATAGGATAAAGGGAAATGAGGGCGAAAGCAGACAATTCTTTCTATCCAGCGGGCTGAAAGAAGGCGATTCTTCGTCTTCGCCGTTATTTTCAATTTGTCATACGATGGTGATGCGCGTTCTGAGGAGGAGGTTTTATCTGTCAATTGCGCAGTTTCGACAACAGCAGAAAATCAATCGCGTATTAGGTGATGAGTTCGTTGGATTTGATATTCTGAAGAATCTTATTTTTCGTACAGACCAGGAGGATGTGAAAAGTAATATTAATAACGCAACAGATGTAAATCCAATGCTGAGCAATGTAAGTCTAACATCAAAGAATCCAGTAAACTTGTTACTATCAAATTTAAAGAACGGTCAGTGGGGATTTCACGAGGCGGTCAAGGATAATTTGGGTTGCAGGAAGGTGTTGGATTCTGAGGCGTTAGTAGTGAAAACTGATGCTATTAGAAGAATTACAGAGCAACGGTTATCGTATGATCCTGCTATTAGTGGGGAAAGATCTCGGATCAAACAAGCAATGGGAAAAGTACAGCTGCAGAGTTATTATGATAATTTACCTCACCTACCGGATACGATTTATTTGAACAACCGTCACATAAGTAATTTTGAAAGACAGTATGTCTGCAAGGATATAAACAACTGCATTGTGGATGCACTTGGTGGTGAAGCTCTAGCACTCCCTTTTTTTCTAATTCGTCGAGATGGTTATACATTGGAACCTTCTGATGTGCATCATTTTAGAAAATATGGGACACCGAATACTTATTGCACGCAAGTGCAGCTGTTTGATGAAATTTTTGTCGACGACACAAGCATTTATGTGCCGAGCAGATATGAAGAACTGTTGAAATTACTCTTTAGGTGGGTGAATGGGGAAGCAAACAACGAGGTGGCTGAAAGCAAATATCGCAGCTTATCAGTACCGTCATGTTATTCAGGTGAGGATGAACGTGTGGTGGGGTTCTTCCAATCTTGTTTCAACCAAGTACGCCATGTAATAGGTAAAGGAAAAAAAGCGTATGGGTGTTTTGCAAAAAGCGCTGAGAAGATTCCCCTGTCGGCACCAAGTAAAGGCCAACTCATGGTAAGTATGGTGAGGTCTGTAACGTCGTATGGTTGCAATGTGGGTGGAATAGCCAAATCATTACACGGCGAAAATGGAGTGATGCAAAATTTTGAAAGCGAATTGATGTCGCAAGCGTTACACAAAAAACGGAACCTTAAGAAGATGGCAATTTTGAGTGCAGGTGGTGTTGTGAAAGAATCTGAACTTCCAGTCTTCCAAGATCTGCTACTCCAATGGCGTGTTTTTCCATGGCATGTACATATGATGACTTCGGTATTGAAACTGGCTGGGCACACGATTAGGGATGTTGATCTGACGAAAATGAGTCGAGCGAGTACTGTAGGCATGCTAGTACTACCAGGCGAAATGATGACGCCGAAGTTACAATCACAGCTACGTTATATAGAACGTGAAGCTAGAATTCTGAACGATCAGGAATTTGAGAAAATGCAAATGGCTCATGATAGTTTGAAGGAAAAACGACGACGTGTTCACCGATTCAAGATTTGCAAAATACAGGAGGCTTTGGAGAGGAGAAGAAGAATTGTATTGTCATCGAACCTAAATCATACACCCCAACAACCATTGTTAGACGATTCTGGGCGCAAGTCAAGGATAATGAAAAGACGACGAGATCTTTCTAGTACTGGTAAGAAAGTAGTTCGGGTTGCGTATAAAATTGACGGTAGTAATGAATTGCGGGATCGGATTGCAGCAGATACAGATTTTTTAGTGAGTGTAATATCGGGGAGTAAGTGGGACTTTAGATCCATGAGTTTTCTGAAGCAACGACCAAGCTTACAACAAGTTTTGAGAAAGCCGCCAAATTGCTTCATAAATTTTGACAAAGCAAAAGTAAGTTCGTTATTGGCAAAAATTATGGAGATGGGGAAAGTAAAAGATGATGCCGCGATCCAACCGGAAGATGTGATTGAAGTAGAGTTGATGTTGGGGTTTGCGTCGACATTGGGAGTTCATTTTGATTCAGGGATGCGAGTGAAGACGATTTTAGAAAATGGGGCAATACAGGAACATAATGATAATATAATACGGAAGATGAATAAGATCTTGGTAGGAGACAATGTAATAAAAATGAACGAGCAGATACTGATATCGTCGCAGCAAGCAAACAGTATATTCCGTCAAAGGAAGTTGGAAAGAAAACCAATAGTATTGCAAATAAAACGATGTCCGTCAGCAGTTGGGATGGTAAAGGAAAAGGATGGTGATAATTGGGTCTTTCCACCAGATGGCACGGATTTACTTGGAGGAGAAGTTGAAAAGAGTCTGCAAATTCCGAAAACTGCGAAAGAAGTGAAACCTGTGAAGATGAAGAAAAAAGTAACGTTTCACGATGAAAATGATGCTATATCATCAGTGAAGTTTGTTGAAAAAGTATTCTTGGAAGATATTGAGGAACAGTTGAAGATTTCGGAGGGCAAGGTTGGAAATGAAATAGGTGATAATACGTTAAATGGGACACCTGGTAATGGCCAATCCATACACTTTGATGCATCGATAGAGATACTCGATCCAAAAAAGTTAGAAGCGATGGGAAAACAGGAACGTAGAGATGCGCTACTTGGTTTTGCCGGGCAAAGGTCCAATTTTGATCCAGACGAGATAATTGATCACGTATTCGGTGATGGGCTCAGAGTGCATGATGTCATCGAGGCTGGTAGTATTTTGACAACTGCAACTAATGTAATCAATGATCTTCTAGTAAACGTTGAATGCATCAAATGGCCAGTTGGGTATGAGCGTAAGATTACGACCGATATGGTTATTACATTTATGTATAACAGGACACTGTGGACGAAATTTGTAAAAACTTATCAATATCAAGAGTCAGTAGCATTTTTTTGCAAGGCACGTGGCTATGAAGAGGAGAAAGTTAAAAAGATAGTGTTGGCAATGATGAAAATAAAATCAGCAGCATGGTTAAGTTTTACTCCAATAGAAGTAATTTTTGTGAGCCACATTATTACAGTATTTACGGATGATAATAGACCTGATATACAACGTGCAAATGAATTGGTAGCTATTTACAATGGTGAATTTGTAAGCAGCTATGCATCTTCTACTTCAGTTTTGGAGTATAAGAAGCTAGTCCATGGTCCAAATTTCAGCATCTTTGGTTTCTACATGCTGGAGGCACTGGGAATTTTTTCACAAGTTAGCGATGAGAATACTACTGCAAGCACTGGTAGTGGAATTAAGGATGCTAACAGAAAACAAGAACCCGACGTAACTGAAAAATATCATTTCAAATGCAACTTCTGTGAACGCAGAGTAACCTTGAAGAATTTTTGTGAGCATCTATCGGAGCATAAGGAGAAATTGTTATGCAAAGATGTAGCACAACAGCTAGTTGATAAGGGATATTTCCCGCCAATTTCAAAAAAACGAGAAGAAGCAATGAAGATTAGTTTCTCGAGAAATAGCAAGTTGTCTGAACAAGCAGCACTGTTGTTAGCAAAGAAGATGCGTTGCCCCTATCCGGAAGTAGAGGATGTAAGTGGGTGGTGTAGCAACCGACGATACGATTATGAGAGGTCGATGTTTTTGTACAAGCATCGTGAATCTGGTAAGGAAGTATACATGGAAAAGACTGGGAAGTGGAAATATGATCAGCCACAACTACCACCAGGGCAACGGCAGATTTTTGAAGAGAAGATCAAACAAGATGATGGTATTACTAGGAATAATACAGCGCTAATGTCAACAAAACCGGAGACGATAACGAAAGACAAAATATTAGCAGCAAAGGATCGAACCGGATTACTGAATGACGTTCTTAGTGGCGCAGTTCAAAAGCAACTGCAAGAGCAAAAGACTGAACCGGAGCCAAAACTGAAAAGGCGAAAACTAGACGAATTATCGTTATCGGCGCGTGCTGTGAAAGAATTCAAGAATTCTGTAGTAAAGTGTGAGGTAAGTAATGCAAATATTCAAGATGCCAAGAAGTTTTCTGACGATAATCTCCCACCAGGTGTACGGCGAGTAGTATTAAACAATCGGGAAAAATACTATTCGGCAACTTTCACACCAGGTTTCGTGTTTTATGAGAACCATGATGGTCATAGCGATTTTGTAGAAAAGCCGAAGTTTGTAGTACACTGCAAGTCAATAGTTGAAGCAATGATAATGCACCAGCGAATGGCGAAGGCGAAAGATCATGAAATTGTGAATTTTTTGAAGTACATTGAAGGCGAAAAACATCGCACGACTCTACTAAGTGCTATGACAGTTTTCAAGAATAATAAGGCAGCAAAGAAAAAAATCTTTGCTGATTCTGACGATGATTCGAATGCTGAAGGTGAGCGTGATCCGAAGAGGCGGAGGATTGGTAAAGCAGTCACGGGCAGCACTGTGAATATTGACAAAACTCGAGCAGTTGATATGATAGCGTCAAATTCGAATAAAGCTAAATTTGCTGATATTGAGAGTACATTGCCGAGAGGTGTTGTATGCAGTAGTGATCGTTCGTCATTGATTGTGATTGTACATCGGAACTATGATGCATCATCAGATGCAAAAAAAGCGATTATATTGAATAGATACATTAAAACGAAAGACAGAACTGAGCAACAAATTTATAAAGAGAGTTTAAGGGTCTTGGAAGTTTTTAGGAATGAGCAGGATATTGATAAGTTATATGATTATGAGACAGTTTTAGCATTAAATCCGCAATCAATTATAAATTTATTTCGTCTATTTCCTTTGCATTTGGCAAAGGTGATGGGCAAACCATTCTATTATAAGGTAGCAGAGTCAGCTGCTCGAAACACAATTGACGGCACATTGCCAACCAAAAACTATCTAACACAGGCGTTAAAGGAGTCCGAGCAAGAATCTAAACCTGGTAGGCCCACTATGAATTCGAAAACAACCAATGACAACTGTGAGCCTGGTTCCAAGCGACCTAAGCATGAATAGTTTTGTAATCTGTTGTCTGTTAAGGATTTATTGTGAAAGTATTGTATATTATTGAACGTTTCTTTACTACTGTACTTGGCTTGAACTTTGTATTTTTGAAATTTAAACGACAGTGTCTGAAAAAACAATATAACTATACTGAAGTAATTTGACGAAAGACAATCAATGAACTTGAAGTTGTATAGTATGCTAGTGATGTCTTATTGTTAAATGATTAGTATATGCAATCTGGAAAGTTATAATTACTGAGTATGATGTTGACTGGCTATTTGACCCTAGTGGATATGAACTGTAAAGTATATTTGCTATTAAAGTTGTAGTTGTGAAAATTGTAAGCAGAGTGTGTTGGAAGAAGTAATATTATGATAGTAACTAGAGCATTTCATGGTTATGTAGTAGTGATTCAAAGAAAGTGCTAGAAGTTTACAATACTACGCAGGTGATGTAGCTTGGATGGTGGGAGTTGAAGTATGTCACGAAGTAGGATAATAGTGTAATGGTAATTACAATGAATCTTGAGAAGGTAAGTATGATGGTAGTATTATTTTTTCTATTTTAAGCATCCTGTATAATATGTGTGGACCATTTTTATATGATACGAAAAAAAATCTAAAAAAAAAAGCAGTGAGTGTTTTAGATAGCTAAGAGAGTTTTAGGTAGAGGTCGATTAGTAATTGTTCAGCTATTGGAGTTGAACATTGTGCAGAAAAAAAAGGCCCAGGAGAAAACGTCAGCAGCGGTTTGATTCAGAAGGAATGTGTTGAAGCCAGCCAAAAAAAAATCACTGCACCGATGAAGAGTTCGAAGCGCGGGTTGTGATGAGTGTGTCCGTCATTTTTTCCTCGTAGTAATGCATCAATTTGAAAAAATTTTGTAATGACTAATGTCTATAATCTTCTTAAAAAAAAAAATATAGCTAAGCAGTGATAAGGAAATATAAATAGCAATTAATCCTTAATATCATTATTTTTTCGATGCTTTTTTTTGTTGGTTCAAACGTGGGTTGTAATTGAGACGAGACATTGAGAGTGAGAATTGAGGTGCTGAAGAGAAGAGGTGAGTGATTTTTGGCAAAGGAGGAGGAAAAAAAACTGAATCAGATTACGATTTTGCGGGTGCTATTAAGATGCAGCATAGCAAAGTTGGCTAGACAGAAGAGAGGGCCCGACCGAAGAGGTAAAAAACCGCGAACATATAGTTCATGTTTACGAGGTCGGAACTATATAATAGATAGAGTCCAATCAACAACGCAATCGCAACAAACACAACCTTGTATGGTACCCTCCGCGGTACTCTATTGCGTTACTGACTGACTGACTGATCGAATCTCGATTGACAGTTTATTTTGAAGGAAATTTAGGCAATTATAGATAAGATTTATTGAAACAATGTTCTTGTAAACGCAGAGATGATTTCAAATGAAAACATCATTGACAGAGAAGAACAGAACAGAATACAAATCTGAAAATAAATAGAAGACAATAGTATTCCGAGCAATTTTTTCGAAAATTCTGTTGAGACAAAATATTTGAGCAGTATAAATCTCCAATCAGATTTATATTGTTTGCAGTATAGAACCCAATACCAAGAAAAGATACAATCAAAATCACACCACCACCATCACTGCGTCTTCGCCATACCAACCGCGGAGACAAAAAAATCATGAAAGCCCCTATAATGAACCCAAATAATAAAAGACTCATCAGAATGTGGAAACTTTTCCTCTGTTGTTTTCTCGGATTTTTCGTCGGTGAAGTGACAGCAGTAAGAAAAGCGCGAAGCTCAACGGAAGTCCCCACGCCACCTCGAGCACAGTCGCCAGATCCAGAAACTGGCGATCGAAACGCACAACCAAAAGAAACAGCAAGACCAACACCACCACATGGACCAACTAGTAAAAAACAAGGTTGTATCGAAAAACTGTGGAAAGAAGAGAAGAAGTGCATCACGGAACCCTGTCAATCATTAGATAAGGCAGCGAAGTGGTGCTTTTTCTATGGCAGCGGCGTTCTTAGTTGCTGGTTGGGTGGCGTTCTGGAAGTTTGGTTACATACGCAAGGTAGTAAACCGATGGCAAACTGGTCAACTTCTTGGCATCGTGTTTTTCAGTGTGTTGGATGTGCAGTTGGGTGTGGAGCATCCCGTGGGAGTTATTGTTTTATGAAAAAAAAGGGAATTTGGAGAAGTATCATTAGTGAAACAGAGTCTGTCGTTTACAGTCCGTTGCAATGGATCATTTGTGCCGCAGCCGTTTCTGGAATGCATAAACGATGTGTGCGTGGTGGAGACACAATGATAACTTCCGACTACAAAGCGTGGTGGCCATGGGCGCAATTTTATCTTAGTAGTTGTCAACATTTGTTCCATAATTGTGGAGATCTCGGTCAACCTCTACTTCTGGTAGCATTCTTGAAATTGGATGAAGATGCTGCGTGCGAGATGTTGGACGTGGTGAAATGTTGGAATGGGCAATGTCGCGCAGAACAAGAAACAGAGGTTGTAGCGGGTGATGCCGCGGGAGAAGAAAAGAAACAAGATTGTTGCCCATCTCCATTCTGGAAAGGAAAATGTTGGCGGCGATACTGTGTAACCCGGGATCCTGGATACATGTTAGGAGTCTGGGCTGTTCTATTCGGGGAATGCTTTGATGGCGATGGTGGCTGTGCACAGAACATGTCCAACGAATGCAATCGAGTTCGTCCCGGGTGCGAAGGTAGGGATAGCAAGGTTGTGAAGCGAGTTCAAGTTGATTACGAAGCTCAACCACCCGGAGTGCCCATGGATTCGAGTTGGAAGAGGCCGTATGCAGTGTCAACTACCATGTGCATCTTGCAGGATATTACTCTGGGAGTAGCTCGGCAAGTGACGTTAGGTTCGAATTGGGGTGAGACGTGCAACCGATGTACAGGGAATATTGGGGATTGGTGCAACAACAAGAACCGGCACCTGAGCAATCAATACGGACTCCACCATTCCGGAAAGTGGCTTTGCGGCACATTCAATACGAAAACGTGTGAAGGTATGGCACAGCTTGGGACTTGGGCTTTTTACATTTTTCTGTATGCACCGATGATGTTTTTCGACGCATGGTTTCTTCATACTACTGCGGAAACGATAGGTGGCGAGTGTGTAGGTTGCGCGATGGGAGCATGTTTGAGATATATTTTACGATGGTTGCATGGGGAGAGGTCCAATTACATCATGGCAAATGAATACAGCGTTGAGAAGGGCGAGGGAACCGGAGTGCTATACGAACAGTCGATTAATTACCCTATCTACAAATTGACCCTATCACCGGGCTCGGAGGTTTTCCCATATCCCAAACAAAAAGACAGATTGATTGACGAAACTGGAGCGCAGTTCGAAGTGCTCAATAAAGAAATTAAAAACCAAGATGACGTATGGGAGTTGAGATCGGTGGTGTACCGGAACGTCCATGATTGGCATAATCTTGAGGAGCAGCGAGGTAAAGTGAGTAAACCCGCTACTGAAGCGGACAAAAAACAAGAAGAAGAAGAGCAAAACGCACAAAAAGCTTTGCTCAAAACACAAGGAGCACCGAAGGGTACATTGCGATTCTATCCGTTTGCCGCCGGATGTTGTTATCAGTGGGTTGCTACCATCAGTGTTGCTTGTGCTTTCACGCCAACCTTGTGTAATTGTATGCATTGTTTCGGTATGCGTAATTATTGGACGGAAGATGTGGTGCCCTTGGTGGGTTCGATGGCGTGTTGTTTGAATTGGTGGGCAGACACCACACTCCACGATGGCGGCAGTGAACATGATTCTGCAAAAACTGCAGTTACAACAGGAGCAGCACAAACGAAACCAGCAGAAAAACCTGCACAAACGAAACCAGCAGAAAAAACTGCAAAAACGAAACCAGCAGAGGCACCTGCTCCCGCACAAGCACCCGACAAAACAACGCAAGCGCCAATCCCCACATCCCCACCAACTGCATCACCTCCTGGAAAAGCTTCAAAACTATAAAAGGATTATGAAATGATGAAGTATTGTGTAGTTTTTTCCCCCATAGAAATGAGAAAATCCTTCTCTGGTAGTACGAAAATTTTGTTTCTGATGGTGATGAACTCTTCTAAGCGACAAAAATTATCTGGTGGCACATTGCACAAAACCAAAAGTAGTACATGCACATCTCTATATATATCGAAACGGAAGAAATACTTTATTACGACATCGATGGAAATTGGACAAATATTGGCAATAGTAGTAGTAAAGCAACTTCTCTGTATCAAGATTTGCATATGGATCGGTGGGTGAAAATGGAAATTGACACAATGGAAAACTCTACCTATAGTACAACAAAGATTTGGCCGGGTATCAAGCCAAAAATGTCAATCGCATTTTTAACACATGCAGTAATCATTCTTTCAGTTATTGTCAAAAAATGACTCGTGAACTGGTGATTGTTTGGTATGGGTGAAAATGGGAATAGACAATGAAAAACTCCACCAATAGTACGACAAAAATTTAGCGCGGTATCAAGCCAAAAATGTTATGTAAAAAATCTAATAAATGTTTCTGCTTTTCATAGTACTACAGATTTAATAATTGTTGATTTTGAATTTCCGAGGGAGCACGATGAACTTGTGAGTGATTTGTTTGGTGATTGGGAATTGGATGGGGAGATTAAGGTGTATCTAGATTTAGGTACTGAAAAAGGGGAATATGACTTGGTGGATTTGGGATGCAGTCATTTCTTAATTCGAGAAATATCACGTAGGGGATTTAATTATTTTTTCTTCTTAACGCGGCAATTAGAATAGATTTCATTTAATTACGTCATTAAATTCTATTTTCCTTCAGATTTTGAATCGCAATCGTGGACGTGGTAGATTGAGGAGCCATCGATGATTGTCACATGGTAATGTTCAAGAAAGTTATATTTGGTGTTCTATTGGCAGATTGTTGTAAACGATCGATCAGATTTGCGCGAGTTTTGATCGCGCAGGTTCTCAAGCGTTGTTGTTCCTCTGTTCAGTTCAGTTCTCTCAACATCATATCATCACTATGGTGACAGCAAGTTTTTTAGTCAACCAAACCAATGACATACAAAATATGGATTGCGTTATTGTGGTGATTTTGTTGTTAAGTTCTTAAAAGTCGATTACATATAACATTCAGTCTCAAAATGAAATTTCCTGCCGTCATTTGTTTTCTCTCTTCGTCATTGTTTCTCTATTGCAACGAGAAGCATCGTAACATCGGTTTTTCGACGAAAAAATTTAGACAAATAACATTTCTACAGAAGGAAGTTCAGCCGGACAAGCAGCAGCAGCATCAGCATCAGTTACGAAACAAATCTAAAGTGCAAGATGAGAAGAAGTCTATGGAGGAAATTTCATCAGGTTCGAAAGTGTCAAAGGAACACGAGAATGAAGTGGCTAGATCAACTCCAACGGAAGCAACAAAAAATTTCAACACGGAGAAATCCAGCGCGACTACTGGCAAGAAGACACCGATTGATGTCAATGTCATGAGCAAGATAGGTACTCAAGAAATAGAAAGTGCATCAGCTGTGTCCGATTCTTCTGCGGAAAACCAGCTGAAACAGAATACTGTGTTGCAAAAGCAAAAACTTCCGCCAGTACCAACAAACCGTGCACAACTTTATCTCGACCACGAGGCTAGTGAGGCGAAGGGAATTTCAAATCCCCAAACAGACGGTCACCAACAAAATTTACTTACAGAAAATCATTTCTCTGCAGATCAGCAGCTGAAGCTCAAATACGAATTGATGTCATCCTATAACAATCATTTTCGCAAACAGCCATTTGCAAGGAATGTGGCTTTGATTACCGTTTTGGAATCGAATGAAGCTGTCTCTAGGACGGATTTTCAAAAGGAAATTGGGAAATTGAAGAAGTTTTTAGAGTTTTTCAATGTGTATGCGAAGTTGACAAAAGACGACAATCGAACAAAATTTACGATAGTGGTGGTGGAAGATGTGGAAGATTCACAGTCACAGGCTTACAGCGACGAAAAAAGCGACAAAAAGCACAACAAGCACCAAAAACTTTACATCGCCGCTTATATGCACTTGCGCAAAAAAAACCTTCTTGACAAAATCGATTGCGTTACAGATCAGTTGCTTGGTCGAGTGCCTGCATTGGCTATTCTGACCGAA
>Ga0099797_100088_pt1 | contig 53721 bp, 22 predicted proteins | sample Uncmet_Sort48C_1_FD_89871 | JGI IMG/M metagenome (GOLD analysis project Ga0099797, IMG submission 89871) | Marine eukaryotic communities from CALCOFI LINE 67, Pacific Ocean - C012_Sort48C_1 | ecosystem: Environmental > Aquatic > Marine > Oceanic | place: Pacific Ocean: Monterey Bay | collected...
GGACGAAGTTATGTCACATTAACTGAATGAAGTTTTCCGTTATGACGGACGAAGCTATGTCACATTAACTGAATGAAGATTGCCTTTCTGATGGCCGCATCTATGTCATATTAACTAAATGAAGATTTTAATTTTCCATTGCGATTCGCGAAAGTAACACTTTAAACTCCAGACTGTCCCCCTTTATTACAATACCCACGGGGTGAAAAAATGCAGTCGATGTCATGATTCACTACATCAAGTTGAGGCCTCCATTGGTAAAAATTTTCGAGCTTGAATAATAAAAATCATTAGTAAAAATCTCCGAACTTGTTACTTGGTCTTAGTCTTTGACACAGTCTTCCAGCAAATATGATATCTTTTGTTTCAATCTTTCATTACACAGACTGTGACACAGTGATCCAATTTAAGGTCTTTCATTGCAATGGTGTGTAGATAGGTCTAACAATCTAAATACCTTTCAAATTCTGATAGTTTAACCGAGTGAACAGGGTAGCATATGGGGCGTGGCGTTTGTTTTCCTTTTTCTCAAGATATTGATTACGAATCGGATTTATGAGTCATGAATTGTTGCCCCCAAGACATTGTTTTGAAACCTACAATGATGGAATTAGCTTTTTTTTTCAAAAAAAATAGCTTTTTTTTCAAAAAAAAAATGTCATTGGCTAATATCGGTTCTGCAGAATTCAGAAAACACTTCAATCTCTCATTGATGTACACCAGAAAAATCGAGAAAATCATCCGGGGTACCCGGAACCGAAAACTAATCGGCTAAATCGTCAATCCTATCACAGTCGTCAGACTCATCGTCAATCCTATCGACATTCTGACTCACCCAAAAATGTGCCTCCAGTTTAATTAAATTTAAGAAAATATCAACCCACTTCGGGTAAGGAGCTACTTAATATTGTCTAGTCGCGGACTCTTACACATCCAAATATCGAAGGGCTTCCAAAATTGAATTTGTGCTATAAATAATAAAAAATCGACAAAAACCGCTTTAAAAAGGACCATAAACACATATTTTTCGAAAAACCACCCGGGAAATTGTTCGAAAACGATTTTCTAAAAAACTTGCTATAACATGCCATAAGATTTTTTGGAAATAATAATTGAGTCGAAGGATCATCCTTAGGGTGGCTGTAACAATAACTACTGGGAATATAAGAGGCACATTTGGCAGCTAAAAGTTATGAATTATGGCGAGCAAATCAAATTATCAATCATATTGAATGCAAACCTGTCAGTCAATCCAAACCAGTCAATCCAAGTCATTCTTCAATCAATCAGATTCGCATTTTATGAATTAGCATTGGAGCCCTCAGATTCTAATGCGCTTCGTTTCTCCACCACACCACGGTGGACATACAATATTCTAAACATGTGATGCATCAGCATCGAATCAATAAGCATTATGAATTTTACATGTTACGGCTGACAATTTGCGTCTCCGTATGAATACACTGAGCCTCACTCTGCCATGATGTTGTTAGATAATGCATTGTGGCGCGTTACGTACGCTAAGTTTAAATTTCGGAAGGGGTCAGACGCTATGTGATGGTCAGTATCTACGGAGAATTATGCGCTTTTCCTAATGCGTTTACGTTTTGAATTTTCGATATTCTGATTTTCCATCTTCTTTCTTTAATTTTCCGCTTTCTGCCTTTCAATCATCTCTCTCTAATTTTCAATCTCCAAAATTGTCGTCCTTCAGAATTCAAACGCAGTGGCGAGAAACATTCATACATACACGCATTGACGAGGAACCTATCGCAAGAAACCTATCACATGATCCAAAACTTTTAGGCATTTCCATCAACTCCACATATGATTTCCGCTATAGATCGAATCTATTAGAGCTAAAAGACATCCGTTACAAATCGAGTTTAGAGCTAAAAGACATCCGTTACCAATCGAATTTAGAACTAACCAAGAATTCCGGTACAACACGAGTTTTTTTTTAAAGTAATAATATTCCCGAGCAAGCGCGAGCAATAAAATATGAAATATGTTAGATCCTGGGCAGGTTTTTTTTAAAAGAGATAAGAGTTAGGTTTTTGGGTCCGTAGCCTAGGCTACGGCTCCCGATGATCAATACTTACGTCCCCTTCGAAATAACTTCGTAGTGTACCGTCTGTATTTCAAACCCTCTGCCCTCAATTTGTTTCTGACTGTCACCGAATTAGAATTCAAATTATATACACAACCGTACCAGTTTAGAAGAGGTCAAAATCATATGTGCATTACAAATCGAGTTTTTTGTTATTCAAATCCACTGCAAATCAAAAAAAAAAAGCTAATAGTCTACTCAAGATTCAAACGATAACGATGCTAATGCCAACGATATTCCATACTCTATTGGTGATCCAAATCGAAACGATAAAAAAAATCATTCCTACAATACACTTGAAACGAGCTGACTGGCATGTTGTTCATAACAGATTTTCATACATGTTGTTCATCGCTTCAATAAGGTGGTAAACTTAAGTAATGATATCTAATAGTATACTAGGCGTAAATAATATTCAACAAGTTTTCACGTCAACGGCCCGCTTGTGGGGTACAATAGCGCTGGCGTGAAATCAATTTGTAACTCTGACTTGAGAAGAAATCTGGCGACTTGACCGTCATCAGTGGTCAGTGGTCAACAGTATCATGACCGTCATCGGATTCAAATTGTTATAGCTGCAGAAATCTGGAGACTTGACCGTCATCAATGGTCAATGGTCAACATCATGACCGTCATCTGATTCAAATTGTTATAGCTGCAAAAATCTGGCGACTTGACCGTCATCAGTGGTCAATGGTCAACATTGATATGACCGTCATCCGATTTAAATTGCAGGTCTCATCAATGATGTGACTCGAAATTTTAGGTCTCATCAATGTCAGTGATCATATGATGTGACTCGAAACTCGTCTCAGGCGGCTACTAACTAGGCCGAATAAATCTTTCAGTTTAACTTTCTAGACTTCTTCGGCTATATAATCTGATCTCACAGGCCAAATAATTATGTAGCTTATAAGTCTTTAAAATACAGCTGCCACACTCCATTGATGTAAATCTTTCCTTATGTTTTGAAATCTTTCCAAAATTGATCCAAAATTGATCCAGAATGTCCCTGACTGACACCTATATCCAAAATGTCCCTGACTGACACCTATATCCAGAATGTCCCTGACTGACACCGTATCAAATTATTTTTCCAACGCTAAAAATTCCAATTTCCACAGAAACAAACCAAACTGGTCTAAATTAACCAATAAAAACTTGGGAGCCAATAAGAAAAATTGGGGAGATTTTAATGCCTCCTGTGCCCCAATAAGCAATTGGGAGTTGTTAATGCCTGTATCATACAATATGAAAAGTTACGTGTATATGACTAATGAAATTCAATGTGTACTATATGACTGAGACTCGTATACCACAAAGGCATTGACTAATGAAGTTCAATGTGTATATGACTCGTATACCACAAAGGCATTGACGATAGAATCAGCAATGGTGTCTATCGACTCGGAGTCGCCGAACTGCCGACAGTGCTGCTGCAGATCCCGAAGATCGTTACCATGCTGACTGAACTCGTTGCCAAAAGACTGGCTGAACTCATTGCCGTGCTGACTGAACTTCAAGTCATCTGGGTCTGACTCGTTGGAAGAGCTGTTACTCGACTGGTGGTTCAGTATTAGCTCTGACATAGCAGGAGGAATTGCAGGACCTTGAGATGGCGCCAACAGTTTTGTTTGTTCTTTCTGTCTGATATTGTGGTCATGACTCGTTGAGGCGTTTCTGTATTCAGAGTCATGACCAGCAGTAGAACTTTTATGCCAGTTCGTCTTTGCAGCATTCTGACCTTCGCAGTAGTATTTCCTGTGTGCATCGAAATGCGATCTGCTATTTTGTGACTTCGGAAACGTTGTGGAGCCTGTAAAAGCATTTTCGATATGATCACTGTGGTGCACGTTTCCAATGATGTGATCAAAAAGTGGGCTCATCGTGGTATTCTCCACGTCGCTGCCACTGCTGCTGCTGCCAGGGGAATCCTCATCGTCGGAGACATCATCATCTCCAGCCTCGTTGTTATCAGTCTCATTGTCTCCAGCGTCGTCGTCTCTATCCTCATCATCTCTAACATCACTGTCTCCGGCGTCACTATCATCGACTTCCTCTTCTTCAGCCTGATGAGGGCAGTCCACCACTTCATCGAGCCTCTCATTCTCTGTGTGGATGCGATTTACAGCAGCAATGTGATTATCGGAGTCGCGATCGCGTAGCTCCTCGCAAATTGGCGCACCTTCCTCGACAACTCCTTCCTCAACAGTAGACTCTGATGAAACCGCTGTCGAAATGAGATCCGAAGATCGGGCACGATTAAAGTCATCATGATCTAGATCTTCTTTTTCTTTTTCTTTCTCGTCATGATCTGGATTTTCTTTCTCGTCTTTGTCTTCTGCCTTCTCCATGTCATCGAGATCAATGCTATCCAGCCGTGCGTCATTCTGAATATCAGTTCTATCGAATTCGTCCAGTTGAAGAAGTTCATCTGTTGAGCTCGCAATACTCTCTCTCAAGTCAGTATCTCCTTCATTATCTCCTTTTGAACTCAAGTTGTCTCTTTCTGCACTCAAGTTGTCTCCTTCTGAATTGAAGACATCTCCCGCTTCTGACCTGAAAATTGCAGACGCGTTAACATGATCGTCTTTGTTGTCGTCATCGTTGTCGTCTTCGTTATCCCAAAGACGATAATCGTTGCTGTTGTCTTTTTTCCAATCATCGTCGACATCATCGTTTTCATAATCGTTTTCACAGTCATCGTTTTCCGAAGGTGGATCGCAATCGTTTTCACGCTGATCTGCGAAACCGTTTTCATGCTGATCTGCAAAATCGTCTTCATAACGCTCGTCGTCATGATGGTTGCTGAACTGTCCACTTGAAAGCCCGCCCAATGACAAACTCTCCGAAAAATCTTCAGACCCAACATCGCTGTCGTCCAATAAGTTTAAACCTAAGAAGAAGGGGTCTTTTTCGTCATTATGGTTCTTTTTGTCTTCTACCTGGTTCGTATTTTGAGACAATGAATTCAGATCTACAATTCCGCCGAAAGGTCGTAATTTATTTTCTTGGTGCTGCACCGTATAGCTCTGCATCGTCTTATGTGCATTCCGATTATAGACTTCCTCCCAGAGACGAGCTGCTCTGTCCTTGCTGTTGTGCCTAGGAGTGCTGTGAAATGACATCATACTGTTGCTCTGTGATGACATCAGATTGTAGGACGATAAGGACATAGGAGGAAGCTTGTTGACATTCTGATTTGTATCATCCACGGCTGCAAAGCGATTCAGAAAGCCGCTGAATACTGGTAGCTGCTGAGTCGGTTGATCAGCAGAAGTGTGATTGTTGTTTTCACAGCTGGTATTGTTATCGAAGCTGGTATTGTTATCGAAGCTGTTGTTAACACAGCTGCCGTTGTTATTACAGCTGCTGTTGTTATCGAAACTGCGGTTGTTATCACAGCTGTTGTCACCGTTTGACGTGTGAAAGTTTACGTCACACGATGAGCTTTTGTCACTCGATGGGTCTCTCTCACATGATGACGCATGATGTGCCATTACGATTTCTGACACACGATTTGAGGCGTCGTTCGAATCCTGGCAACGATTTCTCTCTTCCTGGCAACGATTTCTTTCTTCGTGGTAGAAAGTATTCCTGTCTTCCTGGCAAGGATTCCTCTCTTCCTGGCAGAAAGAATTCCCGTCTGTCATTTGCTGTGTGGTGGACTCAGGAGTACAAAGTCTGTCGTGATCATTGGAGCACAACAATGTCTGTTCATTTCTAGTAGTATTGGAGCGTCTGCCTCTGTTTCTCGAAGTAGTAGTATCAGAATTGTGATAATTTCCATCAGAATCTGAATAAAACAGCGTTTGATGATGATGCTCAGCGCTGATGTTATTATTTTGATCCGCCGAAATAGGAATCCTCAACGATTCTCCCAGATACGAATCCGCGGCGTTACGGCCTACGAGCTCTTGTAATGGACTCACGGTCGATTGAAAATTAAGTGTCTCATTCTGTGAAAAATTGTGTGAAAACGTCGAGTCTCTGGCATTGAAGTGACCATAGGGCCAGGCTGTACCATTATAATCATGAGAGTAGGCTGCACTTCCATGATCATAATATTCTTCCCCGTTATCCAGATCATGATCCACTAGATCATGATACCCTAATACACTCCCATTGTTCAAATACACCTGACTCGGGTCGTCGTCATTTTCGTTACTGATATTATTAGCTCCAGTTGTACCTGGTACAGTGCCATAATCGGAATGATGATGATGACGTTGCCTTTTCGATGAACGCCTTTTACCTTTTGAATACAGCCTGCTGTCATTGCAAGACAATGACTGTTGGAAGAGATTAAATGAGTCGCGTGAATGCTGCTCACAAAAAACTCCGTCTTCCGGAATAGGGGACAAACGATTCTCCAAACCCATACTGGCGCTACGTTGGCCTACCATTTTTTCGCTTTTTTTTGTACTGTTTTTATTTTTTACCGAGAGAGTCAGTTTAGTTTTGGGCCTTGAACCTGAATAAGTTTAACTAGACTTTTTTTTCGTGTTTAAAAAATCCGGAATCTCCGAATAGCTACGCTTCCACGAATGGTAGCAAAGCCAAGCCTCAACTTGAAAAAAAAGAGAAGTTAAACTGGTCTACGATATAGGTTCTTTAAGTTTTCCAAAACAGTAACTCAACCGGACCCGACCGTCGGGTAGGTATCGATCAACCTCTGAGACTCAGATTACCTCAATGAGATGCCAAACAAGGGCACACTACAGCTGTTGCTGTCAGCTGAACATCTTATCCAAACAAGGGCGGTTTCGGATAGCAAACTGTAGATTTTTTCAATTCCAAAGGCGACAACAAACTTCTAAGAGGGTTAGCAAAATCAGAATCTTAGTCTAGAGAACTTTTTTAATTGAAATTCCGAGCGCTGCCTAGGGATTACAAAAGACTAGTTGAAACAAACTCAATTGCGATCATTGGGTTAAGAAACAAGGGGTTAACAACATAGAATATTATGGATGGAATCGATTTCTGATTTCAATAGATGTGCTTAATGTCCAACTGTCATGTCCAACTGTCTTAGAATCGTAGATTCAGAATCGTAGATTCGACAGGGGCTAGAGGTTAAGCAAGGAATAGAAAATTTGAATCAGCAAGGCTAAGCTTTTCCAAAAATGGCCATCGACAAAGGGATAATCAACAAAAGGAATATCAGAAAAGGAATATCAGAAAAGGAATCAGGACTCCATTGGCATTATCATATTTTTCTGGCAGAAGATCCGACTCGCGGCACTAAATTTATGAGGACTCGCACTCACAACGCGACGTTACGCGACTCCGTACTGTAGGGCCCGTAATTACTAAGTCTAGAGGTGAGCATACCAGAAGTGATCAGATTATGCCTTCAGGAATGGATGGGGTTATCAATTCTGAAATTTATGATTAAATTTATCTGCAGGACTCAGGACTGTTGTTACTTGTATGGGGGGCCTGAGTATGGGTGATCAGCGGCTTTTTTTTCAAGATTCATCATTCATTAATTTAAATTTCCTCCAGGCTCCCTAGGATATAGAATGATAATCTGAAGCAAGACTGCCGGGTCGAATTTGCAATGACCCACACCTTATTGAAAAAATAGAAACGTGTTACCTTACAAAGGCTTTTTAACTTTGTTACGGACTCGTTAACTTACGGCACCATTCGACGATTGTCAATGGCAATACCAAAACTGAATCATACCAGGTCGAGTAACTTTGACAATTGAATTTTTTGAGTCACAAAAAAAATTCCGACTAGTCTCTCGACTAAATTATTCCTCGATCGGACACCGGGCGTTCCACCTCAGGAGCTGAATGGTAACGCAAATTATAAATATGCAGATGTGTGTGGAAAATTAAAATTGATCATGAATCTCGATTCAATGTCATCAGTGACGGGTGCCAACAATGCCTGGATATGAATAATGACTGAAATGATGAGTCAGATGAAAATACAAAAATTACGACGATCCGAATCCTGCTGAAGGAATCGATCGGGTCCTCAGTTACGTAGTACCGAGTCTGACAGCACTGGCACCGTCCGAGGATTTAAATTTTGATCCTACTGGATAAAGTTGTAAACTGGTTTTCGATCAAATCGTGATTCGTAATGACCTCACGAGCTCAAGTTATGAGCTGTAGCCTGTGAAAATGATCTTTTGTGTGAGAGTGACCTTTTAAGTCTAAGACGATATGATATCACAATGAAGCTTATTTCTATGCATGCACTGCAATGATGTCAATGATGATGATGTTGTAACTGATCAAATCATGACCAGATGGCGACGATACGATCGCAATGAAGAGCTTATCAAACCGCGTAACGTACAGCTGTAGGTTACAATTCGGTTGAAATTCAATTATCAATAGTTGTGTTGGAAGTCTATGCTAGTATGCAGCCATGCAGTAGAGAATCATCAATATATAATGCGGCAGAGAATCATATGCGTTACAGATTGAGATTCTTCCTCAGTTCTTCATCAGCATACGGTGGAGAATTTATTTTTTTCGATTTTTTGAAAAACAAGTTACTAAACTTGAATCAAAATTGCGGCAATATTTCGGCTCGAATCTGGCAATAATAATTTCGGCAAAAGGTTGACTGTACAATAGAATAAACAGTAACTGTACAATAGAATAAACTGTACAGCACAATACACTGTACAATACAATACGGTAGAATACTGTATACAGATAGACTGAAAAAATTTTTCAAAATTTAAAAAGGCTTAAAATTGAAGTGCTTTTAGCACCAGTAATTTAAAATTACTAATTTTGTAAAGCTGGAAAAGAGAATTCAAGAATTAAGTGAAATTCTAGTGTCACGTGTCTAGTGTGTCTGTCAAAAGAAGTGCTGAGAAATCAGAGAAAATTTTACATGGATAATCGGAAAACCATACGTTAATAATCGAGAAAACATCAATAATCGAAAAACATCAATCGTCAAAAGAAGTGCCAGTCTTGTCGAGTCGTGACTTTAAAAAAAAATAACCAATCAATGGGAGGAAAAGTGAAAGACTATGTGAGTGATCAAGACTCTGATCAAGATTCCATATTCTACAGTCAGTGACAGATAATCTGCAGTCAGTAACAGATTCTTTAAAGGACAATTTGAAAGAGAGAGCTTAACTTCTTAAAAAAATCATTTCCAAAAATTATATAGAGAAATGCTTTTGGCAGCTTTTGCGTTGAAATTGGGTGTCAGACACCACGACAACGTATCTTTGATCAACGTCAGTCAGTCAACGTATCTTTGATCAACGTCAGTCAGTCAACGTATCCTCGATCAACGTCAGTCAGTCAACGTATCTTTGATCAACGTTGTCTATAGACCGCTTTTCCAAAAATGATGATATTCACCGCTTTTGTGTGTATTACAAAAAATGTAACGCAGCTGTTCCAAAAATGATAAGCAGTAGCTCATTCATGGCCTGTTTGTTGAAAGCAAAGTGACCAGATTCGAATGCTCAAAGAGATCAGATTCGATTTTTTTTTTTTTTTTGAATCACTATGGCTTTTTTGACGATTGATGCTCCGAATCATTGATGCTCCGAATTGTTTTTTCACGGTGTAGTTTTCCGTCTCGTTCAGCAGCCGTCTGTTAACTTTTTTTTTTTTTCAGTTTAATACCGGAATGATTTAGGCCTAAATTATCCAAGTCATTCACTGCTCCAAATCATTGGTACTTTTCACAACGCTTTTCCTCTTATTGACAAAATTTGGAAAAGAGAATCGAAAATCGACACTATTTGATGATGGAAAGAATTTCCACACGTTGCGCCGTTGCTAATGCACTTAACATGTTGGGGTGTCCTCCTCTACTATAGGACCTCTACAAAAGCCGTTTACAAATTGCAATGCGAAATAACTCAAATCTTAAAAAAAATCGAACACACTCTACTAACAACCTCGAATAAGGACAGCAAATTTTTGTGTTTTCTTGATGATATGTCTTGACAAATGTGCACTAAAATAGTTCAAAATCAATTTTGATCATTTTTTTCTTGAATCGATTCCCGTCAAAATGGTCTTTGACTGATTTGACTGAAAAGAGAACAATGACTCAAATTGTTTATGCGGATATACTATATCCGATTCACATTCAAATAGTAAATGTGAAAATAGTGTCTCTCTTCCACCTGAGACTATTTTTTCTCCCTGAGACTATTTTCTCATTAATAGTCTCCTCTCTCCAGAGAAAATAATTTTCTCATAGAATCATGCCCCACCCGCACGAGAATCGCCAGGACACCAGTCACGTTGATAAGCAAATGTGTCTAGACTTTCTAGACTATCCATCTGGATAGTGTCTGGATTCAGTGTTTATGATGCTCATCCAACGATCCTGGTACTGGACAATTATTTCGTGACTTCCACCACTGCTATTCAGTCCAGAAATAAAAGCACTGGCATGTTTTCCTTCGCGCCAGTCGACTTCTAAACTGGAATGGTCATAGCTTTTTCCTCTTCCCCGACTCAACCATCTGATCAAAATTGAGAGAGAGTGACCTACTCTCAAAAATTAAAATAGACCGAGTTTCTCTTTGGAAATTTGAAAAGGCAAATCGTGACTGGTCGTGACTCATCCGATCTTGACTTATCGATTTTCATTGATTCTATCTTGCCCTTGTATCTTGCCCTCCTCTATCTTGCCCTTGTAGATATCTTGACACCCACACACACATTGAATGTGTTTCTGGCACCTGAAAAAACGTGTTCTTGAATCTTCTCTGATTTTTTCGAGACTTAAAGTTTTTTCTTCATGAGCTTAGTAAGGAGCCACCCTAGTTTCTCCATTCTGTCCTTCTTCCTTCACGGCACCGCCATTAACAGCCTCGACCTGTTCGGCAGCCGCTGCATTACCCACTTCAACAGGATCCTTTGGTGCTGCGTCATCACCTCCTCCTTCTTCGTTTTCGGCTTTTCTCCTCCTCGGCCCAGCCATAGCTTCTGGCATAGCTTCTGCTTTCTCCGCTTTACCACCGTCTTTTCCTTTCCCTTTACCCTTGAATCCACCGTCTTTACCACCCTTGAATCCACCACCTTTTTTACCACCGTCTTTTCCTTTCCCCTTGAAACCACCTTTGCCGTCTCCGAATTTGCCTCCTTTTCCTTTACCACCCTTGATCGAGATACCAAGAGCTTGAGCGATGATTTTCCTTGCCTGGACACCACCGAATCCTTTCAGTCGCTGCATATCATCCAAATCGGATTTATCGACCACCTGTGGTTCGAAACTTGCGCCTTCGAGCAATTCCACAGAGTGATACACACGTTCTGGCATGAAATATTTGGTCTCGACACATTTCGATTCATAGACATCTTCCAAACCTTCAATCACGGATTCGATATCTTCGTTCGCACCTTGCTGGCCTTGGACGAAACCAAACAAAAACTGATCACGAAGCAACCTTCTGTTATTCGAACCCTTCGGAGGTAGTTTTTTCTTCAAATCAGCGACGTGGCCAAAAAGACAATTGATGCTCGGAGCGTTTCTCTTTTTCTCTTCGGCTGTCATCTGTTCGACGAGAGGCGCAAGAATACGAAGAAGACGAGGCTCATCGATGAAGGGTAGCAGAACAACCCCCTGCCAAGCGAAACGTTTACCGTTGAGATCCAGACCGAAATCGGATGGAAAAAAGTCAGCTATTGGAGAATCGTAGAGTTCCATGAGAGGCATCATAGATTTTGGGATACCGGCAACTTCGGCGGAAACGGGTGGTAAAACAGCCATCAACTGTTGCACGGGTTGGAAACCCTTACCCAGGGCGAAGTAGTTGTCCTCCGAACATTTCAGGGAAGCCATACCTGATTGAGATGGGGTTTTTGAATTTTTGAGTTAAATTGTTTTCATTAGATAGAGAGATTTTTGAGACTTAACATTTGTGATGGAGATTCGTCATTTGTGATTTCAGACTTAAATTTAGTAATCTGGAGTGAATTTGTTGCAAGAATGTGTGAATAACACAATTTGAACGTGAATAATAAAGCCCCTAGAATAGAATCCAGATAAACAAACCAATTCAAAAAAATACCAATCAAATCACTTCCAAACGGAGCGTAGTGATAAGGGTAAAACCAAGTCCACGAGCAGACACCCTGGTAGTAGTACTTCAAGACCCAACATAAACCTTCGATGTAGGCTTTCCTGATTCTCATCAAAAAATCGACCAGATCTTCTTGGACGACAGCAAACTTCTCCGAGTAATATCGACGTTTCCAATGCGCACCTTCACCGGCACGGATGGTATCTGCTTGCGCCACACCCAAATCCTTCTTTTTCTGGACACGATCACGCACTTGGTCGAAAAATTTGGCTTCGAGGACTTTCTGTTATGGGTTTTTTTGAGAATTTTAATTGAGAAGAAAAGTTTTTTGGAAAGTTTTTGCAAAGTTTCTTAATTAAAGATAAGACGATATTAGATAAACAATTCGTGAAAAGTATTTCAAAAAGTACACTCAAAACTAGTCAAACAGCTTTCAAACTATATTCAATTTCACAATGGTAAGTGAGTATACCTCATTTGGTTTTTTCTTTTTCTTTTCCAATTCCTTTTTCTTATCCTCTTCTGCTTTCTTTTCGGCTTCTACCTCTTCCTCATCCATTTCGACTTCGATTTCCTCTTCATCGGAACTTGACGCCTCATTGTCGAATTGCGCTGCGAGTGCAGCAGCAGCACCTGCAGCTGTGCCAGCTTTTGCGCCTGAGGATTTGTCATCCTTCTTTCCTTCATCTTTTTTCTTAGATTTATCTTTTGGCACTTTCTTTTTTACCATGATTTTCTTCTTTTCTTTCGGCTTTTCTTCCTCTTCTTTTTTTTCTTCTTCATCGACATCCATACCGTCGTCCCTGTCCGCGTCATCACCTCCTTCATCTCCCATTTCCTTCTTCTTCATTGCTTCCAATTCCGCTTTAATTTTTCTCAATTTTTCTTCCTCTTCGTCGTTTTCTGGCTTGATATCGACATCTTCACCACGTCTTAGTCTCTCGAAATCTTCCTTTCTTTTATGCTCGCGCGCGAGTTTGTTCTTGAAAACCTGATCTTCGACTTGACCGAGATCTTCGAGGAAGACTTCTGTCGTCTCAAGATTCAAAACTCCGGCATCAGTGAGATAATCTCCGAGTTTGGGGAGAGTTTCTCGATACAGATAAATCATCATATCGATGGACCCATCTCGGATGTTGAGACTCGGTAAATGCGGCAGAAAATCGTTACCCACGAAGAAACAGAAAAACACGAAATCGTCGACACAACGTTCGAAATTATATGGAAACGGCAGTTTTTCCCTCAAAGGCTCGAATTCAAACCACAAGTATTGTCGTAGAATACCAATATTGATGAATTGAAATGGTTTTGCTTTCGTCTTCACTTCCTCCTCCTCATCTTCATCAGCCTCAAAAGCAGCCCAAGGATCCTGTTTTTTTTCCTCCTTCGGAAGGACCACTTCACGAATAATGTGAAAATGTGTTTCGTGAGATGCGAGAGCTAAGTGAATCAAATCTGCATCTGATCCGTAAAGCATATGGCGTGTATTGGGATCGTATTCCGGCTGTGCGCGTTGAATACGCACGAAATCCATCAATTTGTGTTCTCCTTCACCGGGGATTTGGCAGTCGGAAAGAATCACGCGAAACCTCAATTTTTTCCAAAGAGGATCGTGGTTCGTTCGATCATGGATATAATACTTGATAGCTTCGTTCAAGTCCCACATGAATTTTGTACCTGTTTGGGTGAAGAGGGTTTTTGTGTTTTAAAAAGTTTCGATGTTTCAAGCTTCATTGAGAAGATATTTTTGAGTAGGGCACAAAATTCAGAAAGATACCAGTGACGAATACAATACGATACGCAGGTACTGCTCGACAAAGTTTTGAAAGTCAAATTATGATATTATCACAATCAATTCCTAAAAAAAAAAATCCCAATATACCTGGCGTGATGACATTACTATCGAATTGCGCTGACAGTGCCTGTTTTGGTGGGAGTTTTCTTCCTTCGGATTCCCATTCTGCTTTTAGTTTCTCCATTTCTTGCGCCTGTTCTTCACGTTCCTGTGCAGCACGAAATCGACGTGCGCGCTGTTGATTCATCTTCGCGCGCGGCGCGCAACCATCGACGGCCATGTACAATAACTTCTTAGGTCGCACGATACGGATCAGCCTATCGATATACAGAAAAATGTGTTCGAACATCTCACCGTGATTTTTTGGGGGCTTACCTGTTTAAAATTGTTTTTGAGAGGGTTTTTGAAACTTTTTTTTGGAGTCGTAATTTGTGAGATCCTAATAGAATTCTGAATTTCAGAGCTTCATGATGTCAACTATCAAATATCAGCTCAGCTCAGCTCATTACATCAAATATACATCATTCAAAAAAAGTCAATTGATTCAAATCTGTAAAAGCACCCTATGGGTAAAAAAATGTAGATAGTATACCTTCCTCCGGATGTGTACAAGGATGGATAATTGCGTTCATATCCAGGTACAAACAATCGTATTCCCCATTCGGATTTTCTTCGTTCATATCTGACGGAATCATACGTCCATCGCTTTCCAGCAGCTCTTTTTCGACTGCATCCCGAATCACCTTAGGATATCGGGTGCATAACCATCGAAAGAATGTTGGGACACCCATCTTTTTTTGGTGTTTTTGTTAGTCTTCTGAAGACTCTTCAATAGAAAATTCTATTTCAGTCGTTGAATGTCGATGTGAAACGCTTTGTAGTTTATTTCGCTGAGTGATTCTGGAATCGAGACAAACCTCAAACAGGTTTTCTCTCCTCTCGAAATGAAGATCGCTTGTTGTGTGCAAGTTTCTGTCAACACGAGAAACTTGGCAGTCAATAATTCTATATTTAAGGGTCTCTAGAAAAAGCAACAGCTTGGCTGTTGTCTTCGATTACCGTAACCCCCTGTACAATTGTTGTTGTTCAAGTAGGCAATTTTTGATGTTTTGAGTTTGTTATCGATCAAATGTAATGATGAGAAAAAGACGCGCCTTAAAGTCAACTTATCAAAGGTTAGTTACAAACGCCGCCAGTGTGAAATATTTCGACAGTTAGTGTGAAACAGGTTTCGCTCCAGCTGCGTATCGCTTTTTCTTTCCCAGTCTCTTCATTGTTATTCGCTCCACGCAAGTACAGTCCTTGTGAAGATTCATTTTTGTGTGCTCTCGACCAAGTAATAATCACTCAACTTCAATACGCTCAAAACGCCACTCAAAACGCAGAAAAAAATCGTCTCGGTTTGTGAAACTCAAAAGAAAAGACCTCGATCTCAATTCAAAACTCGCCTCGGTGATGTATCTAATATCTCGTTTCAAAATTGCCTTCAATCCGTGCGCCTCAGATATCAATGTTTCCATTCCTCGCTCAACCTCTCGCTCGCAAAAACAAAAAAGCGAACACGCAACTACAAAAAAAAAGCTGTGTTAAAAACGAAAATATCCAATATAAATCTAAGTACTCAGTGCGAAAAGTTTCAGTCCCTGGGCTACACCCGTTACAATCAGAATTATACGAATGTTTGAAATTGAAAATAAAAACTTATGCTGCTGCTCCACGCCGTCTCTTCCGTGTGCAGCATGCCATGTTACAAGACTTCTTCGACAAACTCCTCCTATCGGTACAAATCGGCTGATCTTGTTTGCTTTCCGTTCTCTGATCTTGTGTACGTTCCGCCTTTTGCCGTACACTTGAAACGCGCCGCGCCGACTACTCATGTGCCCAAAGTATGGCAGTCTGGCTACATGGGAAACTTGATCACGAGTAATTGTTTCCTCATTGCGCCTCGTTGCCAGTGCAAATGCTTGCACCAGTCGAACTGGTTGCAGTGTATCGTTTGCATCGCCGCGTAGTGTCTCGTCCGGACGCATTGTAAACACCTGTCCTACTTTCCACTACATGCACCTTGGAAACTGATTTCGTAGGTATGCGCCAGAAAGAGACACCATTCGACCGATGTCAGTCGCCATTCTTCGACTCTCCTCCTTCACTATATTTTGTTTTCGCAACTGCTTCTCCCTCCTTGGATTTTGTTTTCGCACCACTACTTTCACTGTTTCGCGATTCCGCTTTGCTCTTTTCCAACGCCAATGTGGACATGCCGTCTTTCACAATAGGTTTCGACTTATCGTTTTCACTACCATCTTTCCGAATACTGGCCTCGTTTCCTCGCAATTGCGATTCCTTCGGAATCCCAGATTCTAACTGTTGTCCAACCTCCGAAACTTTCTGCTGTGCACCCTGTTTTTGGTCCTTCTTTTCTTCCTCCGTCCTTGGAGAGTCCTCCAAACTTCCAACCCTCTGTACCGGTCCATGCATCGACAATGGCCATGCTACACGGTTATGGTACACCACCACATAACAGGAAAATAGGATTAGCACCGACATCAGAATCGGAATTCGAAAACAGCGACGAAATCGCGCTACCAGACGCGCCGAAGCAGTGTCTTTTGTCAGTTTGGAGTTTCTTCGCATGTCTTTGCTGACAATTCTCATGTTCAGAGCGTTTCGGGCTTCTGTTTGGTGGAAATCTGGATTCAAATCGTTTCCTTCATCATCATATCCATCGTCATGAGAGTAGTTTCTCCCATCCTCAATAATATATCTTTGATCTTCCGACCATGACACGCCGTCACCGCCCTGAACGCCGTCATTGACATACCCACACTGAGCAGAATTATCGCTTTGGTCGAGGCGGTCATAATTGGCTTTCGGCGGTTTCTTCGCTCCTGTGATGGACATGATGGATGATTCACCTATTGAATTGATTCTGTGATGACTGTTGAATGGATTCTGTTATGAGGCTTCGTCCGTTATGAACATGATCAGTTTTTTCTTAGGAATGCTTTTCAACGGAGTGAAGTATCAAACCAGCGCCAGAAGGTTTGTTACACGTTACTCTCATCTGTTGGCAAAAAAGTCAAACTCTCATCTGATTGGCCAAACAATCTTACTCACTGACTCAAGGAGAATAAATATCTCATCTCGATTGACATCGCTCAGCGTCACTCTGACAAGTCGCATGGGTCGTCTCGATTCTGAATCACGGCAGATCTCTCAAATTGGACCTCTCAAAACGAAAAATCTCTCACATGAGATCTCGAACACGTGACACTGTCTTGGCTGCAAATGCATGCGACCGTTTTTCATTACTATTTGTGCATATGTGGTAACAAAACAATTCAAACACACTTAAAGCTACTTGTGCAATTTTTTCTTTCCTCGGGAAAAGGACTTCATCATTCTTGTGCAATACATATTCGAGAAGTCTCTAAGATTATGAATCTCGCTAACTGCTTCCGGCGACTGCAATGCGGCATTGCAGGAGTTGAACTCTAGTCTCTGCATGTTGTTACATACGGTCTACCGAGTTGCGCTCTCCATATTGTTACGTACCGGACAAAAAGGTGACTACCGCGGAACCGGTTGACTACCGCGGATCCGGTACACTGTCACTCAGTCTCCAATATTATCTTGCATGGCAGCTCTTTTGTTCCGTTTCACGAGAGATCCAGGGACAATCACACCGCAAGAAAACCTGAAAACTTAAGACCGCAATGAGAGGCCAACGAAGATCATCTGTATCTTTGACATGCGTTATTCAAACCGTAATGACAAGTTTCGCGATTTACAAGATATTGACTCTATATAATATGCATGTGATAGTCTGAGATCTATTCTATGACTAGGCTATGCAATATGACAACTGTCATGTGAATGGACAACATGTGAACGGTTTGACTCAAAAACCGTGTGACAATGTGATTCGGGTCGGTCGTATATAGTTTTAGCGAAACCCTCCAAATCGCCCGTCTTGACTCAAAATTACAAAGCTCAGCTTTGTAAGCTTTAAGCTGGGGGCCTTTTATTCCGCCAAAACATGACGAGACGAGACAAGAAACGCACTTCATGCACTCTCTTGATTCCTCACTTCATCTCATTACTTTCTCTCTCGTAATAAACTCTCACCGTTCTCAACGGTTTACGCCAATGATTGGCAAATCCTATTGGGAGTCTGAAGATCAAATTGGTAGAAATTATTTTTCCGTGACACTTGCGACGAGTGAATCGATTCGCACACTTCGAGAAAGGAATGAATTAACTACCATTGTACTCAGCCCATGACTCCCAGCCCTCAATTCCTCAACCTCAAATCCCTCAGACTCTCTTCACTTTATTTTTTCTTCACTCAAATTCTTCACCCCTTACATTCTCTTTTTTTTCTTCACTCCACTGTCTTCCTTCCTCCCCCAATTGTTTTTCAGACCTCTCTAACACTCTTCACACCTCCCTCAAATTTTTCGGACAGATCCCAATCACATTCCAAATCCTCCGAAAATCTTCCCAACACATATAGAAAATGCCATCGTCCCATGATGATGATTCAGTATTACTAGTTTCATCCCCAACAGGCTTCTCAACCTCACCACACTCCAACTCTTCGTCCGATACTGAATTCCACCTCTCCCAATCAGTATCATTCCACGCACCTTTCCATTCGGTTTTCCCCCAAGGATTACGGAGTTTGATTAAACGGACTTTGTCCATTTTTTCGGGTTTTTCTGGCTTTTCCCATTTATTGCTTCCCCAATTTGGCTTTTCAGGCTTTCCCCAATTTGCCCAAATATTTGTTTTCGATGTCATAGACTTATTTGTCTTTTCTGTTGTTAAACTCTTTTGTCGGACAGGGACATTCAAAACATGCGCCGATAGTAACGTATACTGGTGTGATTCAACTAAACCATCTTCTCTTTCGTATTCTTCTGGGTTATTAGGTTTCTTCCAAATAATCGCTGACATGAGGAAGTTCTTTTTATCCGATTCCCAGATCCTTCTCCACAATCCCTCTGCGTCTTTATCGTGAGTATCATTCAATTTCTTCCATTGACCGTCTATCTTGTTAACTCTGTCTATCTTAGGCTTGTTGGATTTGGAATTGTCGCCAGAGTTAGTATTCCTCGGCCAATCAAGGTACACGCATCTGTAATTTTTCGTGTAATCCAAATTCACAGAATCCTTCATTTTATATTGAATACACTGCGGTTCTCCGGTCAATCTAGCCCAAGCCTCTCCTGCCATTCCGCCTCTCAATTTCTCGTACGACCCATAAATTTTCGCGAATAGTTTTTCCAATAGGAGAATGTAGATTTCGTTATTCTCCCCGATTTTCGCAAAAAACGGCCTATTAGCACGAGTTCTATCGGTCGGGATCCAATCATCTATGGTTTCGACAGTCCATTTTTTTTTAAAAGGATCATAAATGTTGAAAGAGTATTTCGAGTCCTTTGTTAATTCATGGTTTTTGAAAATTTTCTCAGGGAGATAGTTCGGATATTCAGCCAAGGCAGAAAAACTCGAAATCAGCCAACAATCACCAAGTTGCCCTTGTTTAGCATCATGCGGATCGATTTTTGGACCGAAAAGTTGCATCTTTTCACCCCTCTTCAAATTGCATGCCCTTACCCATTCCACTTTGTTACCGTTGCCATTTTTGTTTTTTCCATTTTCTCCTCCAATAATCGTGTTAGAGCCAATAATCCGTTCCGAAATTGGACCAAGAGAATCAGAATTCGGTGGAAATTCCGAATCGGTGAATTTTCCTTCTTCGGATTCTGTGGGGTTGTCATAATCCGCCCTCGAATACACCTTGCATTTTAGATATTCTGACCTCTTCTTATCTCTCTTATCAGAGTCAGACCAATCTCCGAAGCCATATTCTAAAGGACTCTCTTTTTCTTCAAAAGTCCGACACAAAATGTTTTGTTTCGAATGGTTTACCCATTTTTGACCTCCATAGGTGAGCATCCAACAATTCGATTTTTTTTCACAGATTAGCTCGTAAAGATCCTTGTGAGTATCTTTCTCTAACGAATTAGAAACGTAGACTGGTTTGTTGTTATTGGTTTTTTTGTCAGACTTCTTGTAGTAACCGCAAATGCCATGATAGACCAATTGGATGTAGATTTGGTCTGGGAATTTTTGTTCCAGTGGTTTTTTTGGAGTCAGGGGCGCACTACTGAAAGGTTTTCGGATAGATAATTCGTCTTCGATATTCTTGGACCCTTTCAAGTTTTTGATTTTCTTTGAGGCGGACGAGTAGTCCCAACCTTCTGATCTTTCATCGTAATTGTCGTCAAACTTCGACTCAAAAAGTTTACCGATGGCAATGGCATCATCAATGGCGTCATCAATGGCATCATCATTGGCATCATCGTCATTGATCGAAGTTTCGGTGAATTCATTTGTGAGATCGTTCTCAGAAATTTCTTTCCTCCAATCATTATCCTCATCCTCCACTTTAATGTCCTTCAGAGACTCCGCTTTGGTCCAAGAATTCAGAAATTGAACTTTGTTCATGGAATTTCGAGAAACAGTTTTTAAAAGAGGAGTCGGAAACGAACCTTTGCGACATTCGAAACGATACTCACCGACTTGTGTGATACCGCCACAGTCAGAAGAAGAAAGAGCCAATTTCACTGCTTCAGAGAAAGAAGAGGCTACATATCGATCTTCTGCGAAAGAAGCGCCATTTGGACCGAGATTGTCCGTCAATTTGACGAGATCAGAGGGATACCCGGGTGGTGAAAGATAACATCCTTGATGGAATTCCCAACCTTTGATGAAAGTCCTGTTTTCTGATTCCTCGCTTTTTGGCTCCATCAAAAGATCCTGTGTCTGATTCGTCATTTTTTCTTCTTGCTTTTCTTCTTCTGCCAGGTGACCTGGGTGTGATTGCTGACCTGGATCTGACCTAAGTAGACAATGAGCCAATGCCGAGCATGGGCCTCTTTTCTCGCTGAGAAGAGATCCTAGAGCTCCTCGAGGTCCGCTGGGAGTAACAGGTCCGCTGGGAGTAACTTTGCTGAAACTGGGGACTGTGTTTTTTTTAGTTTCAACTGTTTTTCGAGTATCTGAAATTGCCTCATTGTCTTTTTCAAAGACAACTGCTTCTGAATTTGGAGTTTTCGAATTCGGAATTTTCGAATTCGGAATCTTTCTGTCTAAATTGTCTTCAAAATATACCGAGCCTGAACTTCTTTTCAACAGGAACGACAGCTCGGGCTTAGGACATTGTGGTGGCTTTAAGCCTGGTGGTTTCCGAACTTCTTGAACAAGAGGAGTTGTGCGTTTCCGAGTTCCAAGGGGTGATCCGACTTCAACTGTAAGTTCGACTGGTGTTGGCTTGCCCTTCTTCTGAGGCTTTTTAGGAGACGTATTGGCATTGTTTGGAGACCGATTGTTAGCAGAACCATCGTTTGGACTCGGAGACCCATGATTCGGAGTCGACTCATAATTTGGAGACGACTCATAATTCGGCGTCTTCCTTGCTAACACGGGGTCTCCCAAGAGATCTCCCAAGAGATAGACATGCCATAATGGCATATGCCAGACAGAGAATGACATATGCCAGACAGGCATGCTGAATGCCTTTGAACGTAGTGGCTTCGACATTTCGAACAATTTTAAACAATTCCGGAACTGACTATCGAAATTTCAACAAATCTGCGTTGTTTACCTGCAGAGTCTGAGAGAATTACTTTCTGATTGCGGTGGTTGCCTGAGTTTCAGTCTGAAAAGCAAAATCATTGACGCTACCAAATACGGTTTTCTGACCACAAAGTTACTGACTGATAAAAAATTGAGTCCATTTGTGCTGCCCCAAAAAACGCTTCATGGTTTCCAAAACTGCTGCCCAAAAATACGCTTCACGGTTTCCAAAACTGCTGCCCAAAGAAACGCTTCATGGTTTCAACTGCTGCCCCAAAAAATGCCTCATGGTTTCAACTGACTGCTGCCCAAAAAGACGCTTTATGGTTTCAACTGCTGCCCAAAAAAACGAATATTATCTGGGGCGATTCGCTTTTTAACGAAGAGTACTGCTCGGGGCGATTCGCTTTTTGGCGAGCTACTCGAGAGAGTTCGTCTCCTCGCACTCTACTGTGGGCGGGGCTCTCGTGTTCACCAGAAAATTTGAAAAGCCCACCAATGAAATCATATGGATCCACCTAACCTATCGATGAAATGGAACCACTCACCGTACGAACACACAAATACATCTTGACTCGGCACTCAGAGCGATCACTGATTTCTGCCCGCGCGATTCTCATTCACCGATTCAGTCACAACCGTATCGATTCAGAATTCGCGATTTCTTTTTTCTCACCTTTTTTTTTTTTCAAAATTGTTCATTTGCAGTAAAAGAATCACTGCATACTAAGTTTTCATTTGACTGTTGCCAGCACATAATTTTCAAACCAAATTGAAAATACTCAAACACACTCGGAATCTTGAAAACACACTGGGGAAGTCTTGACAGAATATGGTATAAACCCACTTGGAAAATCTTGGAATATGGTATAAACCCACTTGGAAAATCTTGACGAATAGACTTGACAGAATACGGGATGGCATAGCTTGTTGACAGTTCAATCTGGCGACAAACGTATCTTGTACTCCTGCGCAACAATCATTGTCTGACAAAGCTATCTTGTACTCCTGCACAAATTAGCTGGTCAACAATGATCGCTGGCAGAATCATTCAATTCGAGAGAAGAGAATTGCGCTTTGAAATTTCAAATTAGAAGAAGAGGACCGTGTCTGCGCATATTGTGATACACAATGGCAATGCAATACACATGGAACATAGTCACTCAAGGTACTATCATGGATTCCATAGTCTATGTCAGTATGATCATTGAGTCTGATTTTTGACATTCTGAACGAAAGAGTGTATGTCATACACTCCTGAAAATATGATCTTGACTGGAAGAACGCTAGCTCATTCTTTGTATCGACGGAATGGATCTGATTTTTGATTGAGATGGAGTGGATCTCCATGAGACTCGCTGATTTTAATTCTAGTGGATCTCCATGACTCAGAGCTGGTTTTGATTCCATGAGAGCTGATTTTGATTCTAATCGACAAGGTTTCACAATGCACTTGAGATCTTCTAAACTAAGTCTCAACACTCTGTAAAAGTTGAACTCCGATCATCGAAGTCTGAGGATCTGCAAGTTTTTTCAGATTTCCATAATTTTACGTTTTTCAGGTTTTTTACCTGTTTCCGAGTTGCCGAACCAACAGAAGAAGTAGTACTCCCTCTGCGCATAGTACTACGCAGGCCCATTCTACCTCTACGAGGCTGCGCCATACGGGTAGGAGGAGCCATTATTTTTGATAATTGCGCCATTCTTTTTGATTGTTTTGATTTTGATACAGATTGTTTTGATTTTGATGCTGATTGTTTTGATTTTGATGCTGATTGTTTTGATTTTGATACAGGATCTTTTGACATGGTCATTGATTCATTCCTAACACTTTTTTTTGCCTCCCTAACTGATTCCTTCTTATTGGGCATCCTAACTGATTCTTTCCTATTGGGAGTCGATTCCTTCCTCGCTGATTCTTTCCTCACAGATTCCTTCCTCACGCTCTTCTTCGCATCAAAATCTGTAATCTTCCTGATCTTCACGATATTGTTGACGAAAGCACTGCGATTAGGGTTAACGAATCCACTTTGTGGATTTCCATTGTTAACGAAAGCACCATCGAAAGATTCTGCAGCTGTTCTTTGAGCGCCTTGTGCTGTTCCTTCAGCTGTCCATTGTTGCCGCTCTATTCTCTGTCCAGCCTCATTGAGTTGAGTCTTTACTGGCTCAGCAGTAGTTTTTTCTTCTTCCGCCCACGAGATCTCAAGAAAGGGCGAGTTGTCCCAATTTCGCAGTAGGATAGTGTGGATCAGAATATTGATGAATTCATCTTGTGGATCTCCTCCTAAATAATTTTGACTTACACTACTTGACGACCTAATTGACACTCTCCTCGAACTGAACTCGGCGGTTTGCGTAAGATTGGAGTCCTCGTCGTTGTAGGGTAAATATGAACTTTCTGAATTCAATGATTTTTTTGAGCTTTCTGAAGTTAAGGATTTTTTGGAACTTTCCGCCATTGAGTCGTCTCTATCTCTTTTTCGGTGTAATTTAAATTTAAACTTATCTGATAATGTAGCAGCTGAGAATAGTTTAGCAGCTTGCGACAGTGACTTCGATTTAAAATTAACAGCTTGTGAGAGTGATTTCGATGATAGTGATTTCGATGACAGTGATTTCGATGACAGCGATTTCGATGATGTGGATTTTCCCATAAATGCCGAAAGACCCGCAAACTTCTTGTTGGTTTGCGTTGCCATGCCTTGCCATGATTGAAAATCAAATGGGTTTTTTTGGAATGGGTTTTTTCGGGGCGAAGCGACTTTGAAAGCTTCTTTCAGTTTTTTTGAAGCGGCTTTGACAGAAGATGAGTCCTTCTTTTCTGAGTCGTGAACTTCAACTTTTTTTGAGTCGTGAACTTCAACTTCAGGCGTTCCGCTAAGAGCACACACGTGTGCATCACTCTGACTCCCAATTGACAAAACAGAGCATTCTTCGTTGACATCATTTGCATTTGCTAAATCAGAAATATTACTCATTTGCGACAAATTACTGATTTGCTTCGCCAAAATTTTGACCCTTTTGTTCATCCTGGTATCTTTTGTTCCGAGACCGTGACCAAGCCCAAGACTCTCTCCAATTCTCAATTTTCCTGATACCGCTAACTTTTTATACCAAACAATCTCTTTGGGTTTCTTTCCTAGGATCTGTGCCTCAAAGTCCCGTAATTCCTGGAGATGCTTTCGAAAAATGAGGGGGATAGTTTTCGACTTTTGTTGTTTTTGCTGATTAGACGATCGTAACCCCGTGGAGTCTAAAAATGTGTCCACTGTATCCGTAAATGTATCAATTGTATCCGTCAACGTACCCATCAAAACGTCAATGGAGCCTCGTCTTGTTGCTGCTGCCCTCTTTCTCGCTACCCTCTTTCTCGCTGCCCTCCCTCTCACTGCCGTCTGGATCTCTGTTGCTGCTTTCTCTTCCGCTGCCCTCTCTTTCGCGGCCTTCTCTGCCTTCTCTTTTTGTGAACAGGCATTTGCTTCCTGCGTCGAACTTACGAAAGGACTCGAGCTTCTTCTATCTCCGAAATGTCCGAACTTCGTGAGTGACTCTGGTAGTATTGAGCTTCTTCTTTTTGTTGAGGATTTTGTTGGGAATCCCCCTGGAGAGTCCTTTTGGCCTTCCTTTTGTTGGCACAAGTCTGGAGAGTCGTGCTTTTGTTGGCATGACTCTTGCTTTTCAGGACTCTTTTCGGGCAGAAGATCCCCAAATCCGATAAATTCAGATTTCGCCATTTCATTGATTTTTTTCTTGAATTCCGCTGAATTCACCCGCAGGATCATATCAGTATTCTGATCGTCGCCCCATCCCCATCGATCAGAAAATCTCTGACCCAGTGAATCAGATTTATTTCGTATCTCATCCCAGTGAATCATCGGTGTGGTTTGGTGGTCCAAGTCCGAGGACTCTGAGTGAAATTCGTAGGATAACATGGTCGCCATGTTGCCTGTGTTCATGTCCGCCATGTCCATGTTCGCCGTGTCCATGTTGCCTGTGTTCACGTTCTTCGCTGTGTTCATGTTCGCCGTGTTCATGTTGCCTGTGTTCGTGTTCGTCGTGTTCAGGTTCGCCGATGTGTTCGGACTACTATGTAGAATTTCTTCTGTTGGGGGCGGTTGTTCTTGAACGATTACCCTTTTAGGATGAGAACTTGGGGCTTCCATTGGACGAGGTGGTCGGAACATTCTCTCTTGAGGGGGTGGCTCGATAATTCTTATATCGGACTCTGCTGGAGCATCCAGAGCATCATGACTTTTTGCAGGTAAACACATCTCCTTGACAGAGTTTATTTCCTTGACAGACTCTATTTCCTTCGCAGAAGATTCTGCATCACTCGGTCCCTCTATTGACAGAGTTTTGAGACTTTGGCATTGCGGAGCGTGAGGAGCGAGGCTTTTTCCATCAAGTCGCGACGCAGGCTCGGCTGGACACATATCATTGTCTTTTGTCCTAATTGTAGGGTGATCTGCGTCTGCATCGGATTGCTTCATCACCAAAGGCTCTTCTGCATCTCGCGATTCAAGAGGGTCTGGATCTCGTCCTTCAAGAATTGAGGATAAATTTCTTCCAAAAGTGACAGCACCAGCTGACTTGGATCTCTCAGGCAAAGTTGGCAAAGGGATATGACTCCTTTTGTTTCCGGGAAAGTGTTTGCTCCCGGGAAAGTGCGGAAGGTGCGGATGAAATTCTTTCGGGAGGTGCGGAAATTCTTTGGGAAGGTGGGGAAGATGCGGAAGGTCTGGAAAATGGGGATGAAATTCTTTCCCAAAGAAGAACGCGCCCGCTGAAGTGGATCGCATCAGAGATTTCTTTTTCATTCTATTCGGATTCATTCTATTTGCGTTTTGTGGACTGTTTGACCTGCTATTGCTGCGACTGTTGGCCCGGCTGTTACTTCGACTTGAATTATTGTTGTCGCTTTTTTTGTCAACTTTCGTGCTAACCTTCCGTGTCGTGATTGTAACGTCGTCGGATTTGTGAGAGATGAGAACGGCGAGAATCATTTTATTGGACGGTTTTTGGGAGCCTGAGTGGCTTTGTCCTGAGGGGCTGTGTTGGGAGCATTGTTCTGACGCTTCTCTTGGATCTTTTCCAAATCCACCCGCATAATCTCTTGGACTTCCAAATCCACCCCCAGCAAAGTAACCATGATCACTTCTACAAGGAGAGTCTGAATCATGAAGACCATGATTATCATTATTGGTGGCAAAAATAAGACTGTGTGTAGAACTGAGTTTCGTTATAGAAGAGCTAAAAAAACGATCGTGGGGGGCAGCTTGTCGAGTTTCTCCTTGAGAAGAACCTTCAGCAGAAGAAAAATCAGTAGGAAAATTCTCCTTAACACGATGTGTTAGCCCGAGACTCTCGAGATAAGACAACGGCTTCCGATGATGGTCTCTTGTAAAATGCGCCCCCAATTTATGAATTGCATCCTCAAGATTTTTTTCGTGATGATTTTTTTCGTGATGACGATCACTGTGACCATCATGATTTTTTTCATCATGACGCTCAGAGTCACTGGGGTTACTCTCAATGTCGGATATTTTGTGGAGCGCCCTGCCTGAATCGGAGATATAATATTCTTCTAGGATAGAGATGAGTTCGGTAATTCCATCCAAAACCTCACCTGCCGATAGAATGAATTCGTTGCTGTTTGCCGTACCAGCCTCAAACTCTTTGATGTTCTGCTCGGCAAGTTTTTGTTGTTGAGTTTCATCGTTCTGCAAATTCTTTGAACTGCTTTCCACAAATTGTTCTTGAGACTCACGATTTAAATCAGGATCTTTTCCAGATACGCGATTCAAATCAGGATCTGATTCTTTTCGAGAATTCACGAGATTCTTTTCTACATAATTGTCAGGCTCTGAGTCGGAGTCCGAGCCCTCAGAGTCACTGAGTCCACGCTCACCAACACTCTCATCATAATGAGCCTCATCCTCATTATGATCAAATTCATCACGATCAGAATTTGACATCTTTTCTTCTGCATCCGCGACTCCAAAAAACGTATGAAATAGTTTCTCTATTTGTGATTTGAAGATTCTGTTATTCCGGATTTGGAGGGTGTTTGCACCATGATTTGAAGATTCTGTTTTTCCTCTCGAAGAAGAGGAAACCGACATATTTCTCGAAGAAGTCACAATCGGTTTCAAACTAGCATAATCAGCCGAAACTACATTATTCCTCGGTACAGAAATAACAATCCTCCCCGGATGCGGACTTCGTCTCGAAAACCGCCTCGGTACCCCTGGATTCGCTTCCGGCCCCCCTGGATGATATTCAGAAAAGACTTCTATTTTCATCGAAGATAGAACGACAACCCTTTTCCAGTTCTGGATGCCATCAATCATCTCATAACTTTTGTTTCTATTGTGCTCAGAAAAGGGATTTAACGAACTCAAAACATCACCAACAGTAAAAAACGACTTATGCAAAAGAAAAGCTTCTCGCGATATGCGATTTAGTAAGCCTAATCCTTGAACAATTTCCAGACTTATAACGCCGTTAGGAGTCGCTTCAAAAGCAGAGCTTGGCATCTGTAATTTCCATTCGGCGAACGACCGGAATCCACCGAAGAGTCTCTTTGAACTCAGATATTTTCTTTTTTGGGGTGTCTGACTCTTTGGAGATTTTACTGGAGCCGATGTTAGCATTTCTCCTTGTTTTCCTTTTTTAGAAGGAGAGTTCCCTTTTTTAGAAATCCCAGATTTCACTTTGGAGGATAAATTACTGAGCCCAGAGAACTTTTTCTTCGAGCTTAGCACTGAAGCGTTAACTCCGAGCTTATCAGATGCGGACTCCGACTTTTTTTTAGAGGACAACAAATCATCATCATCATCGTCATCATCTGCTGCAGTATCTGACTTTAATTTAGCAGATTTTAATTTAGAAGATAATTTCGAAGAATCGTTAGAGTCCTCGGGATTCGAAGAGTCACTCGATCCGATGATCGATCTGATCATCTTGAGTGGCGATTTAAGAGGACTCCAATTTAATTTTTTAGAAGAATTTCCGCCAAGGTCTCCCTCCCCAGGCTTCCCTTTCCCCGAACTATTTAGATCTGAAACATCCTCCAAAAAATCCTTCTCTCCAAATGTTTCTTGTATCGGGCCTTCGACATTCGCAATGCGGACATCTAGCGTGTTATTATTCCTCAAATCCTTCCCAAATTTTCTGGTAAGCGCTGCATTTTTCTGCGGCCCTTTTTCCTCGAATGAATTCTGCATATGGAACGAGTTAGTTCTGAGCCGGCTTTTCGATCCTTTCTTCAAATTATAATTTCTCTTATATTGACCTGTAGACTTATTATATCCAACAGGAACAGGCTCCCCCCAACCGTTCCTATACTGTTCGCTGGAAGCACCATTTCTTCCATAGGAATTAGAAGATTCTTCAGAGAAATCTGAAACCAAATGCATCGGATTTGGGAATAATTCCGCTTCTAAAAACGCATCTCTCATTGAGTCAGATGATTGGAGAGATTTTTTCAAATCCGCTAATGCTGTTATGATGTCGCGATCTAAATTACGGTAATAGATCTGGAGTTTAGTTTCTCTATTTTCTCTATCGATGCTTCTATCTGTGCTCCTATTGCTTTCTTTCCCTTTCTCATTCGGAGATTTTGCATTTTTGGCATTAGAGTTTAATTTTTTGGCACAATAAGACGCATAATGTGGACACGGAGAATCATCAGAAGAATCGAACCAGATACTCTTTGGTGTATGCATTGACTCCTGCCACAAATCATCTTGACAATCAGCCCATCTGTCCCTAAGGGCGTGCAAAACAGGATTAGTAGGGCCGCTTGCAGTGTGATAATTGCTTGTTTTTGTATAACTTGTTTTTGTATTCACAGAAGGACCTCCGCGAGGAGGAGCAGAACTTGTGACATAACTTGAAGGGCAGCGAGGAGCAGAACTTGTAACAGTACTGCGAGCCTGTGGAGCCCAACTTTCACTTGTGACAGAAGATGATTTGTGAAGAAGAGAAGGCACTTCACTCATAGAACCGCGGCGCTCACGAGGAGGAGGATACGTAGCTCCACACGAAGCTGAACTTGTCAAGTTTGGAGGACACGTGCCTGTACTATTATACGTGCTTGCTGCTGAAGTGTTTGCTGCACACTGTTGCAAAGTGTACTCAGGCCCGCCGCTTGCTGAGAAGCCTGACATACGAAATCTGGCAGGGAGAGTAGCACTGAAACTGACATCCGGCGATGATGCGCTATTCATAGAAGAACGAGTATTCATAGATGAACAAGCAGATGAGCAAGTAGAATTGAACATTTCACTACCTCTCCCAATTTCTGCATCGTCATCTTCTCCTCGCATCAAATCTGCATCGGGAAATAAGCTATACCCCCGCATCGAAAGGGACATTCTGGCTTCTTCCTGAGCTCTGGCCAGTTTCCATAAGTTTTCAGCGACGTCGCGGGAAATGTCTCGCACATGGTACACCCTATAATTACCGCGATGCGATATGCTGTCGGTAACTATAGAACGATTTGAGCGATTTTGTCTGTCTTCTTGCGACTCTCTGTCTCTTTTTTCAGTCAGAGTTTCGAAACTTTTCTTTTCAGTCACACTTTCTGAGAAGCTTCTTGACGTCGATGTTGATGACGACTTTGCTGTTGATGATTGTGCTGTTGATATGCTGTTTTTCTTTGCCAATGAGTCAGAGCTGGATGACTTTGCCGTTGATAGTGTCGGACCCGCTCCAGGAGCCTGACTGGTTTGAATTCCTTTAGCTGGAATTCCACTTTGAACTCCTTTAGCTGGAATTGAGCTTTGAACTCCTTTAGCTGGAATTGAACTCGCTCCTTTAGCTGTCGCTCCTTTAGCCGGATTTGAAGTTTGAAACTGGACTCGTTTGCCCGGAGTCGCTGGCTCGCTCGGAGTCACTGGCTCGGTTGCTTCGTTTTGTGTTACTTTTGGTTTGCATGTTGCTTCGTGTGCTGTCTGGTCTTTCGTACCTGCATGAGTCTGGTCCTTCGTACCTACATGAGTCTGGTCTTTCGTACCTACATGAGTCTGGTCTTTCGTACCTGCATGAGTCTGGTCTTTCTTGCTTGCAACATGAGTCTCGTCTTTCACCTGTGATCTAAATTTTCCCGTTCCATCGCTCAGGTCACCGTCTTTATCAACTCTGCAAGTTCGAAATTTTCCCGTTCCATCGCTCAGGTCACCGTCTTTCTCAACTTTGAGAGTTCGAAATTTTGCTGTTCCATCGTTCAGATCACCGTCTTTCTCAACTTTGAAAGATCCAAAACTTCGTAGTTTACCTGTAACTGTTATAGTTCCATGATCTTCGAGGTCTCCTTTCAGGTCTCCATCTCTAGACTCCTTCTTACCATTGATGCTATCGATGTTACCATTGATGCCATTGACACTGACATTGATAAACTTAAAGTTACCATGGATAGTGTTACCATTGATAGTCTTACCATCGATAGTCTTACCATTCATATCCTTCTTACCACTGATGCCATTGATATCAAGTTTAACGGGCAATGTGCTAGGTTTATCAGAATCTTTACTACTATCCTTGGTAATACTAACGTTATCTTTGGTAGCCCCGTAGATAGCACGCTTAGCAGAAGCGGCATCGCCAAATGAACCGTGAGAAGACACACTGAACGCAGTACGCTCACTGATATTTTGTAGAGTGACCTGAGTATGCTCTTTAACATTTTCCAGAGTAAGCTGATGTGTAGGCTCACAGTGAGCACTGATACTTTGTAGAGTGAGATTTGCAGTAGGCTCACAATGAGCACTGTTCTCCAGAGTGAGATTGGCAGCTGCAGGACAATGTTCCAGTGACTCTACAGTCGACTCTGGTCCAGTTTTTGGTGGCTCCGAGTTCAACACGCCGGCGCATGTGAGGTCGGTCGCGCTGACTAGCACGACTCCTGCGAAACTTCTTAGTCTTCTAAGGAGACTTCTTAGACCTTGAACGTTTGATCTCATTGCCCTTCTTGAGTCTCCCGACAATGCTAAAAAATGTTTTGTCATTTCTTTTTTCTTGCAGAAAAAATGTTTTGTCAGAAATCACACAATGACTGCCACGATTTACAAACCGTATTTGGCTCTAAAAAATAGAGCTAATACCGATAGAATCGATTCGGATTGTATGATAATAATCGTGTCGAACCTTGTGAACTTAAGGTTCCACAGAAACGAAATTGAATGGAACAACTCGTATACTTTTAATGTCTGTACAGATCGATGTGAATGGATCACATCAAGATGTCAACATCACTATGCCAAATATTAAAATAATTTCAATTTATGAACGCCATGGAATGACAGACTACTTTACTTTACCTTACTTTACTTTGACACATCCAGGGCTACCACGTGTAGACTCACATGCTACACACGGTGCGATAATTCAAGCAATACTGATGAAACACTGGAAACAGAAACACAAAAACTGGAAAATAACGCTCTACTTCTTGTCAATCACTGTTGAAACAGAGACTCACCTAACTTGCATGAAACAATCGATTCTTGAAGGTACTGACTGCTAAAACAGACTCCATATATGATATGATATTATGATCAAAACGGCAAGAAACTTGAATTGAATTCGGTCACTGAACTTTTGAAAATTTCGGCCACTGAGTTAGGCTTAGTTAGCTTAGACTTTCAAATTCTTGACTAGTCTGGGACTTTCTTGACTCAATGAGTAGTTCAATTGTGGGCTTCTGATTCCTGAATGAAGGAATCGAAAGGAATCAATAATGAAAAGGGTAAGTCATAACTTATGACAGTCACAACAGTCTCCAACTCATAAGAATGTTTTTAAGAGAGGGCAAAACAACAAAAAAAAAAGTCTGAGGCTAAATTCAAATGGACTGACCAAACGAAGTTCAGTGGTCCGACCAAGTATGAGGCTAACTTCAGGAAATATCTGAAATATCTAAACGAGAAATGAGAAATGAGAAAAAACGACTTCTTGCAATTGAATTGCTTAGCTTCTTGCATTACATAGCTTGAATTACACAGATTTCTGGAAGTTTTTGGCTTATTGGAAGAGTTTCGGATTATTGGGGGAGTTTGGGATAGGAAAAGAAAACAATGACATGATACATCGAGTGACAATTTCAAAAAAATTTCTCGGCAATCGCTCGCAATAATAATTGAACTTGCGCCATCCTTATGGTGTCATTGAAACACGCCTTGGTGAAAGAAGAAAAAAAAAACATCTGCAGAATTCAATTGCCCAGGTCGCCCATGAAATGATCCTTCTTTGTGTCTGCTGCCCCCTTCGATATTGACGTTGATTTACATAATTGCGCGTGAATTGAAATGCTCTTCGTGTGGATGTATGCCAGAATTAACTCCAAAACAGCGAAAACATGAATACTATCTGCAATGAGACTGCAAAGACTGTAGTACTAGCTAGCATCCTCCCTGGCTCCACGTTGACCAGTACTCGCTAGAATAATAATTCTCCTACTTATCGGACACACCTTGATGGATCGGTCCCGTAATTATCGGACACATTGGCTACCATAATACCATAATGATCGTCTCCAGACTCCTACTTATCGAAACTCGAATTTTTCGGAGTCACTGTAGCGTCTTCTTCTCTCATAGAATCTTCTTTCAGTCATAGAATCTTCTTCTTCCAATAGTACTACCATAATGATATGATTTGAATTTCGGAGTTCAACTGCATGCGTGTTGTCACGTGTCACTGACGGCATGTGACAATGATAATGGCTTACCCTCGGTTTGACCGACTCAATCATGAATAAGAATGATATCACTGCTGCACCGGAAAATGAGGCGCTCAGTTTCTATGTGATATAGATTGTGATAGATATTTGCATTATTACCCGTTTTCATTGCCACGGTTGCTGTATCACCCGTGTTCGTTGCTGCTGCATGAATGAAATGTGGGTTGAATATAAGATGCCCCGGTTGCTGCTGCATGAATGAAATGTGGGTTGAAGTATGCGCGTTGAAAAAAAGGGAAAAAAATGTATAATAATCATCATCATGAATCGATGGCGCCATTTGACACGTTTGTCAAGAAGGCAGCCAGAATTTGAAATTTCAGTTCTTGAAAGGAGAGATACTTATCCAGAAACTTAAAACCTGACTTCTGTTGAACGATATACGATGACTGCTTTGCTTGTGATCTCGATGATGACTGCTTTGCTTGTGATTTCAATAAATCGAAAGATGATGATGAGGGATGAAAACACGGCAGTTCAAATAAGTCTAAAGATTTTTTCGTGAGTGGTAAGCTTTGAGAAGACATGAATAAAAAAACAAACAAGTGACTTCCTCATGCCTCCGAATAGCTCACATACCCCGACGATGAGTCCATAGATGACGATGCCCGCGTCTCAAACTGTTTTCTCAACATTTTGGCATCTGGAGTTTTGAGTTTTTTTCCTTTTCGATTTCCAACTTTCTGATCTTTTTGATCTGCCCGTTGGATCTTCACTACGATGCTTTCAGGACCCCCTTCCAACAATATTCTTTGATCTGTTTTTGTATTCCCGTTACCACGCCCACCATCTTTTTGAAATTGATCTCTTGTATAACTACTATCTCTTTTAAGGCAACTCTTAGACTTTTCACGCCGAAGGTAAATCTGTTCTTGTAAGTTCTCCCCGAAACTAAACCTCACACTTTTTTCGCTTTTTGTATCGCTTTTTTCGTTCTTTGCTTCTTCATCTCTGTCTTGGTGTGCTTTGTCCGCGTCTTCCTTTCCTTCCGCATCCTCTTCCTCCGTTGCTAATAACTGCTCTTCCGTCCACCAAATCTTCATAAATGGCTTCTTGTCACATTTTTTCAAAAGAATTTGATGATGAGTCTGATGAAGAACTTGCTCAATTATCCCGTTTGTATTGTCTTCCAAATTATCATTCCCGCCTGTTACAGACGACTCTATACACGAATGCTCCCCCGTCAAATCCCGCCACTTGACCGGGATTTTCATTATTTTGCACAGTTTTCCGTAAGGGCAATTGCTGTGCTTTCTCAGAGACAGAGTCCTGTACCATAACGGTATTTCTGGCTTTTTTGAATTTTTTGACGAAGAGGTTTTTCCAGCTAAATTTAACGTCTGCGCTTCAAAATCACGCAGTTCTTCCAAATGTTTGTGGAAAAACGAAGGAAGGTGATGGGTTTTGTTTCCAGTTTGTGTTTGAACTAAATCCCGCATCTTGTCTTGGAAATCCGCGTCCGCTACCGTCAACAGTTTTGATTGTTCGTCCCAATCTATCAATGACATTGCCGGATGGGCAAGGCTTGGCAGTTTATTCACGAATGATAGACGTCTCTGCGAACTGGCACTTCCTTCCGGTTTAACTTTCACTGACAAGTCTTCTTCCGTTGAGGTGAGTCGCTTGTTAACAGCTGTACTGGCAGCCACAAGATCATGATGAGAATCAGCAGAAGTACAAGAAGAAGTCCCCACATTAAGTTGACTGGTAGCCTTACTATGATAGTAACTATCGGCTCTGGTTGTAGCGTCGGCTTTCCGAGAACTAATGCTATCGGATTTCCGAGAAATAATACTTACGTCATCATATTTGTGCGATATTACCACCGTAACAATTTTTCCATCCACCCCGTTAAACAGAGTATGTGTTGATTCGGTTTTCGACACAGCACTCGTGATGAAACGGTCATTGGCAAAACGCTGTTGAACTTTTTTCATGAAGTTACTCATTGCTGGATCATTATCACTAGCTGGATCATTATTATCGGTCTGATTATCGTGAATATGCCCGTGAAAAGAGAGCTCTCCAAAATTGTCTTGTATTAGCCGCGATGACAGACCGAGCTTCTGCACATACGAGACTATCCGGAATGAGTCCGACTGGTACTCTTCAAGAGTGCTAACGCCATCAGCAATGGCATTCAAAATGTCAGTTGCGGTGTTCATGTAACATTTGGTACTCGCATGAGTGTTAGCATTAGCATTGAGTTCATCGTTGCTGTAATGATTCGTGCTCTTCCCGTGGCTAGTAATACTAGTGTTAGTGTTAAAAAGCTCCTTGCCACCAGCACACTGTGCTGCACATGCACTCTCACAATCATAAACAACTTCACTCTTCTCCAACACCATTTCCAAAAATGACTTAAAAGTTGGATTATTGGGCACATACAAAGTACTGAGGCCGTTTTCTGAGTCACTTGTTGTGACAGTCGGTTCGGTTCTCGAAAGTTTTGATTTTGCATTTTGAGGAGTTCCATTTTGATCCGAACCGGTAGTCTGAGCCGTCTCTTCTGCAACTGCTGCCAAATATGCTTTCTTTCCATTTTTATCCTTTGAGTTCCCACCCTTCGGTACATAAAATGTTACCCGGCCCGGATGGGGGTTGGGGGTATTAAACCTGCTAGGAACTTCGACTCCCTGTCTGGAAATTTTCAAACCCACAGTCTGAAACTCAAAAAACGCTTCTATACGTATCGTATCGAAGAGAAAAGTTTTTTTTTGGAAGCCGGCTACTTTCGACTTTCTCAAACCCAAAGCGTGTTTTATTGGATGACTGGGTCTTCTGCAGTGTTCCATCGTCGCGTCGGCTTGATGTATGCGGTTTACTTGATTCAAACCTTGGACTAGGTTGATAGAAATGTCGCCGTTCGGAATCGCTCTTAACGAATTTTTGGGGATATTGATAGCGTTTTTCTTGTGAAAAGGATTTTTTTCATCACTGTTGCGAAAATCCGACTTCCTGAAAGTTTCTTCTTCGGGCCCGTCGATTGTGGCGATGCGGACGTCGAGGGAGTTTTCGATAGTAGATTTGTATTTCGATTTGGACTTAAATTTCACCGGTGGTTTGGGAAACAAAGATGCTTGTAGAAACCAGTCGCGTGCTCTTCCGGTGCTCATGAGCTTTTTCTTTAGATCTATCAAGGCAGCAACGATGTCGTTATCCATGTGGCGACAGAAAATTTTTAGACTGCCTATTGGATCCATTGGGTTTAAGGGCGTTACTTTTGGGATAGAATCCCCGTCTTCGAAAATATCACTGTTAACCCATCGTCTTTGTAGGGCGGAAGTGAGAGAATTTTCCGCTTGACTGTACAGGTTAGAGCTGCATATTGAATTGAGAGTTGAGCTTGTTGCGGCTGAAGATGACGAGTTCAAAGTTGATCTGCCGCCGAAATTTGACGAGTTCAAACTCGATCTTCCGTATTGCGCAGAGTTCAAAGTAGCTCTTCCACTTGGATAGGGAGAATTCAAACTGGATCTTGGATAGGGAGAATTCAAACTGGATCTTGGATAGGGAGAATTCAAGGAGGACGAGTTCAAAGTCGCTCTACCCGGATATGGAGAATTCAGGGATGAATGATAATTTGACCCAAATGCGAAACTAAGTCTATCGACAGATTCGGAATCCCGCTGATTGTGCGATACACGATTATGCGATACACGATTCGGACTCAGAAACGATCCACGATTCTGATTCGCAAGATTCGACCCCCGATTCGAATTCAGTCCACCAGTCCAATTGGATAGTCTCGAATTCTGATTTCCTCCAATATTTGAATTTCCTCCCTTACACGGCGAATTAAAATTCACCGAGGAGTTGCGCCCAGAATTGAGCCCATCCAGCTTGATATTCAGATGGTAGACTCTATAACTGGAATGATGCGCGATGGGATCCGTGACTAGACTGGGATTGTTATTTGTGATACTTGAAAAACTGGGCAAAGGATTGCTTGGAAAAGGATTGCTTGGAAAAGGATTACTTGGAAAAGGTCCATTAGGGAAGTTTGGCAAAGAATTGTTGATACTTGCCCTATTGGCACTGTTGGTACTTGACCTAGGCGTATTGATACTTGCCCTATTGGTACTTGACCTAGGAGTGTTATTGGTACTTGGCCTGGGAGTGTTGGCGTTATTTGGCGTGGGAGTGATGTTGTGTGTACTAACATTAAGAGATTTTTTTGGCTCGGAGTTTTTTCCTTTTCCATTTTCACCGTTTCCAAATTTTCCATTTTCACTCTTTCCATCGTTCCCATTTCCATTTTCACTCTTTGGATCGTTTCCGTTTTCATTTTCACTCTTTGTATCGTTCCTATTTCCATTTTCGCTCTTTCCAGCCGTTCCATCGTGAAAAGACTTCTTTCCAATGTTTCCATCATGAGTCACCTTCAGTTCGGAAAAGCTTTCCACTTTCACGGGAATATCGATTCGTGTCGTATCAGACGTCTTCGTTTCTGTACCTGTTTCTTTGTCTATACCTGTTTCTTTGTCCTCACCCAGTGCTTCTTTGCCAGTCTCTTGGGCCGCAATGACTTGATTTAACTCATCAAGCGCCTCATCTGAAAGGGGCTCTGCCGCCTGAGATTGGATAGTATTTTTGTGCTTAAGATTGTGTTCCTTTGCCACCTTGTGGCCCATCACATTCGACTGGCGTGCGCGTTCCAATGTTTCCGAAATTGGCATTATTTGCGCCGCCATTTCACTGCGCTCCAACATCGTCATCTCTGGCATTGTCATCTCTGACAGAGAAACGATTCCCTTCAGGGAAGGGGCTGTCCTCTCCAACGTTGTCACCTCCGACATTGTCACCTCCGACACTGTCACCTCCGACATTGTCTTCTCGGACATCGACTTTAGAGATACCTCCGAAATTGACTTCTCCGACATCGGCAGAGAGTCGGAGGAATCTGACTTATGGATAGAATTATTCACGACATTATGATTCACGACAGCAAAGACCCCGGCGTTTAAGCCGGCGTTTAAAACACCGCCCGTGTAGACAATACGGAGAAAACTTGGCGTCATCGTTTGAGTGACGAATCTTGACTGCTACCGCTTTAAAGAATTAACAAGGAGAATAACGAAGATTCATTAATAACAAGATGGATGAAAACACGATGAAATCTCAAAAACACGATGAAGTCTCAAAATAGCAAAACTGAAACCCCAGATACAATCTAGACTCTAGAACCTTTTACCTCTTGGAAAAGCGAGAGAAAGTTTCTCGACTTCGTACTTCGAAACTTCGAGAATCGATCCAAACAGTCGAGACCTAAAATTTAGCATGAGAACTGGCACCAGACGAAAATTGTACGTTTCTAGCACCAGATAAGACGTGTGATAGAAGTTTTTAGACTCGATCACAATTAGAAAGAACTTTTTTCAATTGAAAAAAGAGAAATCTATTATCTGTGGTCAGAAAGATGAGTTTATGGGTTTATGAATGATGAGACGTCAATGTCATTGCGTTGATGATGGTGATGATGATGGCTGAAGATTCAGTCGCGACAGCTTCTCTGATGAAGGTTTGGAATCGATCAAGAATGGAGCAAATGGAAATTGTGAATCATTTATGATATCATAATCATTGGAGGGGAAAATGTCGAATCATTCAGACGAAGAAGATTTGTGGACAATGTCAAAGAGTAGTTGACTCTATCGCTTCCAACGGCCCCGTGCACATGCGATATCATTGCGATACAACGACTGATGCTCTCAGACTCCAAAAATGCAACGTATGATATGTGAACACACTTTTCAAATCGTCAATATTGAGCCGTCAATTACTAGCAACATGCTGGGTTCTTGTGTAGTGAAATTGCTCCGTGTAATGAAATTGTTCTGAAGACAATTAGATTTGGCCAAAAAAATTTTTAGAGTCATTTTCAAATTCTCAAGCGGTACAAGAGTCCCCGACTGAGACTCTAGATTAGAAGCTCTTCTAAGAAACAGAGACTTCTAAGAAACAGAGAGGCAGAAGAAGCTTTTCTACGAATTTCTTAAAGAAACAGAGAAGAAGAAGAAGTGAGTTCTGAAATTTTCTGAATGCGAAACTTGGGACTTTTTTTTCCTTCTTATAGGTCTCCTAGGCTTTGCGTTTTGGGGTCAAACTCGGTCTCTGAATCTCTCCGAAAACGCTGACTCTGAGAATGACGCCAACTGCTTCAGGAGGTCCATTTCAGGAGGCCTATTTCAGGAGGCAAATTCAGATCATTGTGATTCGGCTCAGGCTGCTTAAGTTTGCTTTTCATTCATGCGAGTTCACTTATGCGAGTTCAATTAGTATGTGGGTCAATCATTGGCACCGTACAAACTGTATAACAAACACACGGTGGGACCCACGTGGCCTACTGTAACTCAGGCTACTGATGATTAAATTCTTGCCAGAAGCTTATACACCCAGACACCGAGTGCCACCTTTTTTGAACTTCACTCATCAATATTTACCTTTTTGAAAAATTGAACTTCAGACGAAGACTTCTTGCCTTTCAATCTGAATTTCTTTCAATCTGAATTTCAATCACACGAACTGTAACAGCTGTCACTGAACAGCCTGCCATAGAGGTCACTGAGCGGAGACCGGGAGTATCGGGGAGTATTCTTATGTTTCGCGCTTCGTACGGTCTGTTAAGATTCTGAACTACATCACTATCATAATTGCAACACAAACCAATGGGCTCGTCTCTTTTCGCTATCAATACCAATGGGCTCGTCTCTTTTCGCTATCAATACCAATCAAGAATCAAGAGAGTCTTACGCTATAATCAATGACACAAGATTTTTCAAAAGGCGCGGCATATCGCTTGTCCAATGCAGCCCAATGACTGCTGAAGTTTCAATTTGAACCTATATTGAGCTTACACTCCTACTCAATCGCAAAAAGTTGTCTCGCAAAGATGTGCATCAAAAATCCATACAGAAATCTGAACACCCCTCTACTGGACGTGAGAACTGCTGCCAAATGTGTTCGGTTGCTCTCAGGAACTATCCACCAAAAAAAAACGCCATTTTCAGTCCGATTTCCAATTGTGCAAAAGGAACCACATCAATTCATCCATTGCGCATGAAAAAGATTGAATGAAACCACCACACAATGAAATCAAATCAAACCTCCTCTCAATGGCGACCTTACACTGGCATTTTCACCCAGCAGATCCGCGCTTGCACAAGCACCACGTTTCGCTCTCGAATCTACTCTTGAAATTTAAAGATCCTCCTCGATCTCACATTCATTCACCCATGGTGAGCAACTCATTTCGATTAATTTCAATACACGACCGTTCCCCCACTCTCATAATCCACAAACTAATGCTACCAACTGCATAATAGCCAATCAGAGCCGTGTTCAAGAAATTAAAAATGAAAATAGCTGAAAAATAAAGAAAACAAAAGAAAATCATACGCATGTGCCATAGACTACGAAGTCATGATTTAAAATATTTCACCGATGTCACTACACATGTAAGAAAATAATTTACGGAGATGTAGATACGTGTACGAGTATTTCACAGATTACTGCAATTTCCAAGATGTTCCAATAGCCAGATTTTGAAAACTATGCACAGACACCGTTTTGCACTAGTAGACCCTGCAACGTTATTACTCAGAAATCATAACACATCGCTGGTCCGGAAAATTACCATTGGTACGCAGATTACCACCCAAATCTTTCGGCTCTGCCATTCACACAACGCTTTTACATAAAACCGAGCCAACAACACATATTTTAACCAATCGGAAAAGAAATTGTAACCATAACTAAATCCAGATCATGAAGCACTGCAAATCGTGTCAACTATGGCATCTCCAAACGCCCAGGCCCTAAAAAACCCATTCACTACACGTTAAATTTGGTAAAATATAGATCACAGATTGCAGATTACAGATTGCAGATTGCAGATCACAGATTGCAATTACCATGTGAAAAAACTATCAAGATTTAGACTAAAGTGGGGGTGGTCCTATGATATAACGATTCTCAATCTGGCTTCTCCTCACCAGTCACATTGTAAAGGCTGTATCATTCTTCCTATTTCTCCCATACGCAGGTTCGATATGCTCCGAAGGATCCTGTGGTAGATTTTAATTTGAAAAATTTTTGAAATTGCCAATTACAAATGATGTGACGCTTCGAGGATCGCTTTCGAACTAACCATCCGCAGGTAAAACCAAATTATTATTGATCAAATTTCGGCTCATTGTCACGACTATTGTTTCGTATTCACAGCAGTAGTCCTTCTTTCGGTTCCGTTTCCATTACTGTTACTACTGTCTTCTTTTCGCTCTTCTTATCCATTGAATATAGCTGTTAGCATTCAGGGTCTGATTTCTCTTTCTGGCTTCCTCCCCCTTCTGAATGCTTCGCATTACTCGTTTTGGTACATTCGTCGGTACCGAGGCCCTCACTCTTTGGAAAATCGGGCCACAAGAAAGAAACTTCCCCCCCACAACCGTTAGTTGTATCCCAATGTATTCTTCGCCCCCTGTTTGTGAAAATTGGACCGTTGGTCCATAGTAACATTCAATCCCATTCCGCTCTACTGGTCTTCCCCACCGATCCCTCCGTTTTTCTGAAACGCTGATTACGTCATCGACGAATTCATATGACAGTAATCTGTGTGGATCTGGTTTCCGTCCCCTGATTGCTCTTGCGGAAGAGCTATACGCAATATTGTTACTCAAAGGTGATCCCATAGGGGCACCACAAATCTGCACGTAAGCATTATTCCCAAACCTCACGATAGTATGGCCAAGATCGACAACTACTAGTTGGAAAACGTCTTCTAGCCGTATGTATCGTCCTTTCTGTTTCGGGATGCTCCTCGTGAACGTCATTGTTCGCTTCGCTTTTGGTTTCCACGTTTTCACCCTCTTTATGTCCACCGGTAAGTCTGTTTTGTTCACCCCGAATTCTGGCTTCTTCGTTTCACTTCGCTCCGTCAATTCGTGACCCACATCTTGTCCAAAGGCATATTTATAGCCCTGGTTCTGCATCATTCTCACTACTCGTAGCGTCTCCCTCTCTGCTTCACGCTTATCGGCACAGGTAAAGTAGTTGTCGGCATCTGCCGTTTCAACTTGTATATCCGGAAGCCGATTCATCGCTTCAACCATTGTGAGACCATCGTATTGTATCCAATTCCGAACCCGTTCTGCTCTTTCAGTGTTCATTCGGTCGACTTCTTGCACGAAACACTCTATCGACCGACCCGTGTTCTGGATGTGAGATAGTACGCGTCCAGCCATTCGAAACAGGGGGCGCAAATAGTGCCTCCTGTAGGAGGTAATGGGGCGATACTTCACTGAACTCCATGGGATTAGGAGCTCGCGAAACCCATTGCCCAGCGCATTTTTCGTAAAAAATTTGCGCTTTAGATACACCTTTAAGAAGCCCCGATGATGTTTCTTCGACGCAGGCCTACCAATGTTAGTCTTGACGTGTCGAGCTAGGTCAAAGAAATGTTTGAATCTGTTGTCAAGCGAATTCCCCTCTTTACATTGTTTCACCATTTCATATGCCGCTTCCAAATGCACTTTCGATACTTGTTGTGCAATAACCGGACAACACATATATGCTGTGCCACGTCCTTTGTCTGTTAGATCGAACCAAAGTCCCGCCGCAATTCCATCTAGAATGAAATCGCTTACTTCATTCACAGTTGGTTGTCTATTAAACCTCCAATCTTTCGAGATTCTTGTTGCCACTTCTTCAATCCACTCTTCATCCCCCCTACCCAACTTTTCACCTTTCCCGAAGAAGCCTTTTCTCACCAACTTTTTCAACGCTTCTGCAGTTTGGCCCTTCATCTCTTCGTGACTCGGCGCAAACCTGCATTTTACCGTCCATGAAACTTTCTTCACCCGGGTCCCCCATTTTTCGTTAAACTTCAGTGGGCAAATAAAATCATCAAAGTTCACGTAACCGGCGTAATGCCCATTTATGGAGAACGCCCCTTTGTGATTCTTCTGTTTTGCTCCAAACTCAGCACACCTGCATTTCGCTCCTTTTGGTACTTTGTCTAATCTCGGGATTCCACTTTTGTTGACTTCCGCGACTTCCATGCAATACATGTCTGCATGCTCAAACGCCGATAACTCCTGGCTTCGTTGCTGCACAGAATCCGTAAATAATTCGACTGCCGTTTTGCCCAGCTTGCGTTTGTACCTGATTATGTGTGCCTTTTCTTCTTCTGGTCGTTTCTGCTGGTAGTAGTACTTGACCAATTCTTTGACCCCACTAATCGCCCCTTCATCTAATTTTGTCAGACTTATCGTATGGTGCCTCGGTTTTAATCCTGTCCGTGCAGATCGCAGATTCTGTATGAAAACCGCGAAGGACGTCGGATCCAAAATCTGCCTGGCCTTTATTTCGAGATTCGATATTACCGCATCTGAAACTTGCATTATTTCCCTTTGATATGGAAAATTCGCACTGGCCCTCCTTGCCATCGCGCTGATTACCAGTCTCGGACACGCTTCTACGATCTTCTTCCGGTGATCCATGTTTACACCTTCTGGCTGCCTGACTATCTCCGTGATTTTGTCATTCAAAATATCAAAACCACTCCTGAATTGCAACCTTTCGCCCTTCCTCTTCTGGCTCACCCAATTCTTCCCCTCTCCACTCAACTTTTTCTTCCCTTTCCCCCCTGGTGCAACCACTTCCATTCTTTCAAATCCCGTGTAATTCCGCACGTTATCCTGTGTTCGTTGATGCATTGTATTGTGTGTGGTTCCCATGAATTCTATGAGTAACCTCTCGACGCAGCTCGACTTCCCTGTCGTGAGAGTCGGGTACGTCACCACTGGTATAAACGTACTGTTGATGTATTCGTCCCACCGCAGTTCCGCAAACTTTTGTGTAATGACACCATTTCGCGTTTGCTGCAGGTGCGTGAAGGTGCGGCTATTGACTCCACTTTCGCTTTTCCCGATGTAGCGTAATCGGGAATGAAAAAGCGAAACTTGCAGGTAAATACCATATTGGTCGGTTGCACGAGTCCGATGATTTTTCCGGAGTTCGTCAATTTTCTCGAGAATGGAAAACCGGCGTCTCGTGGGACTGAGTGTGCTTCGAATCAAGAAGAAACTTTCATCGAGAGCATATAATATCCCTCGTGCTTCTCGCATCATACTGATAGCGAGAATGTCTTCGTCCTCTCTGATACCCGCCAAAACATTCCGCCAAGTCCCTCTCATTTCTTCCCCACTCTCCATCACATGCTGACCCTTTAGTTTCGACCTCTTCGTCAAACAATAAGTTCTGTCGTGTTCCACCTTCTTCCCATTGCGGCAACAGTTCAGCTCCACTGAACATGTGCATCTGATATTCTTTCTGATATTGTCGCACATCGTGTCTGGATCCTTCGAGACGTTCCTCGGTTTCCGGCAAACCTGACATGATCCGCGCTTGTCGTTCTCCGCAAAATACGTTTTCAGTGCTGTTATTAGTTCTGAGTATCTCCTTATTGTTACTTGTTGTTGTTCCGCTCTCCCAGAATTTCTCAACGTGAGATCATGAGTCAAAATTTCTAAAAAGCCTCCAACTTCAGCAGCAAAAATACGCAGAAAAGTGAAAATCTCAAGCGCACTCGATGGTATGACAATTTTATTCCTCGACAAAATATTTCTCAAAATATATGGATGCTCATTATTACTACTCATACTTTTGAAATTCACACACTGCTCTTTAAGATAACATCTAACTCCACTCAAAAGATTAATTAAATTGCTCTGTATACCTTTCCTGACATCGTCCTCGAGACAAAAAGAGTCTGGTCCAAATTCTCTGAAAACTTCATCTCCTTTCAAAAAATCATTCTCCCTACTTCGTCTCAATCCATCATATTTCCATGTCTCGGTATTGATCCTTCTCTCAACACCAAACCTGCCCCAGGCAGGCTGAACCTCAGCACTGTAGGCACAAGACCAGTCCCACCGCTAAGACGTAGTCTTCGACTTCTTCGAGTGGCCCATCTTCCGCTTGAATGGCATCTTGCCAACGTTTCAGATACGTCTGAAGCATCACTCCGTGCGCTCTGATCATGTCTCCAGATGCCTTCAATAGCCTTCTTTTGATATTGTTTTGATCGTGATCATTCTCTACTGCTGACATGAGAAGTTTCATCATCGCACTCATTTTCTTGGTCTTCGATTTTCTGATGATCAATGCCATATTGACCGCAAATTCCGATACTCCAAACGACTTAATCTCCGTCTCAGCTTGCTTCTGGGAATTCGTACACGAACCGACCACTCCATTCGCCGTAACATTGCGCAACTTCCTCTGAACATCGTCAATCAGGTTTTTATAAATGATCGCATGCGGGATCTGTGTTTTCGGCAAAGCAAATGTTTTGTCTAGATACGAAGCCACACCTGTGAGTTGGTGCAAGCAGCGACGCGTCGATTCTTCCGCCGATCTGTCCACCGATCCGATCACCAACATCATGTTTTGTTTATCCACTGGGTCTTCAGCAGAATCTTGACTCTGCATTGATTCCTGCGTTCCTCCTGTTGCCATGGCGCTCGATTCCGCACTCTGACTCATCTTCTGCGATCCAGCATTCACTTGTGCCTCTTGACTGTTCTGCGTGTTGTTGCTCGTCAAACCGCTATCCATCGACCCAATATCATCCGCACTGTGTCTTCTCATCTTGTGTGGTGGACCTTCCTGTTTCCTCGGCGCACCTGGAATAATTGGTGATGCTATGACCTCATGGTCACGTTTCGTTGGTGGCGCAGTCTTGATCGGGTTCCGAACATTCGCTCCTGTTTCCATGGCATCCACAAAGCCTTCTCCTTCATCATCATAACCGCCGATGACATCATCTTCCGCCATGTTGTAATACGTAGGTGCGCTCATGCTGCTTTGCGTTCTGGTTGTTCTCGCGTTCAGATAGTTGATTCCAGCATTTCTACCGTAAAAATCATATGCTTCTCCATAATAACCATAACCCGATCCAAACATGTTTCCAGTGTCAACCACATCACCATCTCGTTTCTGGCTGCTTCCTGCTCCTCTCTGATACATCGGCTTTCCACCCATTCCTTTCCCAAACCCTTGTTTCCCGTTGTTCATCCCACCGTGCATGTTTCCACTCCCCTTCACTCCATTCTTCATTCCCATTCCCCCCCAAGTGTACATACCATACCACCCACCTTGTGGCACCTCATCAATACTTTTCAGTTGTTCCTCCCACATCTTCTTTTTCTCCAGCTCCTGTTTCTTGCGTTTCTGCATTTCGTCATAATGATTCTGGATGTTCCTTTTGATGTTTGCCGCTTCTGATCCTGCTTGTTTTTCCAGCTGTTCCTCGACAAACTTTTTCAGACTGTTCTTGAATTCCAAAATCGTCGCTACGTGACGTTGCTGCATGAAAAACACTTCTTTATCTTCCTGATCTTGTAGTTGCATCATGCGTTTTTCGTTGTCGTCAAGTTTTACTTTGGAGACGAGATTCATTAATTCTTTGTACTGGGAGTGTTTTTGATAGAGGTGCTCATAGTATTCCGTCATGTCGTACAAGTCTGACATTGTCTTCCCGTCTTGGATGCACTCAATAGTTTTGGCTTCCAAACCTTCCTCCACTTTTCTTCTCTTTTTCACTTCCTCTTCAAGGCTGTTCTTGTTACTAATTTGGATTGTCTCAGTAATATGAACTGTAGTAGCGCCAAGGTTCACTTCGGCTTCCAAATTCTTTACGGTGACTCCCAATTCGTCTCCGACGAATCCACTATTCGCCGCGAACAAATCCGCCATCTGATCAATGAGGACTCCCATCATCTCGTACACCATTGTTATCTTCGCTTCACTCTGTAAAGAGATCAGCTTCCTCATCATGACGTCATGTTCCGCAATGTGTCTCCTCAAACAATAATGCGGGACGAAAAGGCTGAGCTCTGCTCCATCCAAAACCTGTGAGATTTGTAAATTCCCCCTCAGTCCAGCTGGACATCCCGGGAAAAACAATTTCTGCAGGCCCGCTCCACCGTAGTAATCCAATTCTTTCACCCTACCGTCAATCGCCGTAACCACGATTTCGTCACTTTTCGCATTGTTAATATCTGCTTTATATTCACTGTTGTCAATGCCAATCTTTTTCTTTTCCGGAAAACCTCCTTTCCCCCCATATCCCCACCATCCTTTCCCTTTCCCCCCATATCCCGCAGAAGCAGTTTCAGTTTTCTCTTTCTCCAACTCTTCTTTCGTCTGCCTGTGGAACGCACTCATCTTGTTTTCGTATTGTTTTCCCAATCCTGTTCGCCAAAACTTTATCGTATGTCGAAGCCGTACTTCTTCTTATCGTTTCTGTTTCGTGCGCCTGCCTTTGTACCGCTTCCGGTTCTTCAGGTATTTGTCTTTCTGCCAAAATATTCTGTATCCTGTCGTACTGCACACGTTCGTTCGCAGCCATTCACTCCGTGCACGTGCCGTGTCTGCAACTGATCGTATCTCACAGTCTGATTCAGCACTCAACAGGTCATGTTCTTTACCCTTTCCCACTCTGGGATTCAGAAAAAACAGAAAGAAAGAAAAACAGATCTATTTTGACAATGTGTCAGTTCATTAATTCGATGGATTCAATTGAATCTGGTTGAGATTGCAGATGACCACAATTTATTTCGCATGAGATCGTAGTCTAGAGATATAAGTTTTCAAATTGAATGGAAATTTCGGAAAATTCGGAATGTCGCATGAGCTTCCAATATAATATCAGGAGTTAATTCTCCACAATGTCAATTTAGCTTTTGAAACAGGATAAAAGTATAGAGAAGAATCACCAATAGTCTTCTTCTTCTTGCATTTCACGAATCATTTCTCTAATTCTCATATCTTCTTCTTGAGTTGCGCGATATTCATCCGATCTTAAGTAAATGTCATTCTCATTGTGAAATCCTGGCACAAACCAATCCGGTAGCTCATCGCTTTCATATTCATTGTACTCGTTCTCTATTTCAACACGATAGTCAAACTGATCTCCCTCACTTTGAAATTCAGAATCAGCTTCATATCCTGTTCCCCATTCTATTCGTTGCGTGTCACCAATTTCCGTTAGGAGGGTTGGCTGCTGCACATTGAATAGAGGTCCGAAAAAACATACTTCAACATCTTGAAAATATTTCTCAATATATTCCATGTAAATACTGTCAATGTCACCAGTGATAAAGTCAACAATCCAGTCATATGTCGCCCTTCGATGTTTAAATTGAGCTACTCGTACTGCATATCTCACGAAGAAATCCGCGCCCTTCTTCAGGTCAGTGATTATCTCTTGATAATTTGGCCTTAATGGATGCGTTTTCGATATCAGAATCTGTCCAAGTTCATCAATTTCTTCCGCCAGTCTACGAATCAATCGATTCTGTTGGTCTGAAAAATATTTGTATTGGAAGTTCTTCTTCCGATATTTCCGTGCATTTACCAATGACGTCCAATTTTCATTCAAAAGATGAAACAAATGATCCAATATCGAAGGGTTCGTCATTATTGATTCAAACCTAAGTCCCGTAAGACGTTAGGCCTCGGCACTGGAATTTCGATCGGACAAATTTGTCTAAAGTTCGTAACTTCAAATCTTTCTTGCAAAACAGTAAGCTCAGTACCCAACTCACGCAACATCAAATGATATCTAACATTATTTAGAGATTCAGAATCACGGTATTGCCACATGTAGGTAATGAAATTAAGAAGCTCAGCATATTCATTCAGTTTGGCAATGTTCCCGGCCAATTTTCTATCGTCAAAAGTGCATTCAGGATTTCTGTGAATGTGTTCCATTTCATCCAATAAGTCTTCCAATAACATATGCTGCTTCCAACACGTATGTTCAAATAGGTCTTCACTATACGCATCCAAATTCACAGTTCTATCACGTCTACCCACCATTTTGCAAAATCAAATGACAATAATAATAATATAAACAAATCAAAAATTGCAATGTTTCAATGGAATCCCACAAGTCCTAATTCACTATTCGCAAAATTATATCCGCAAAACCAATTTCACAAATCCACATCAAAATTCAAATCCCGTACTCCACAATCTGTACATCATCGTTGTGAAACATCTTTATTGAATAACTCACACCCCTAAGCAAAAGATACGCAAGCATACGCAAAAATGCGCAAAAATAAAAATAAAAATATCATAACAGAAACCATAATCAAAGTCTTTCACCATTCACCAAATAGCTACTCATGACCACTACAACCCGGATATACCAAATGTAGATATTCTTAACCTATATTGAGCTTACACTCCTACTCAATCGCAAAAAGTTGTCTCGCAAAGATGTGCATCAAAAATCCATACAGAAATCTGAACACCCCTCTACTGGACGTGAGAACTGCTGCCAAATGTGTTCGGTTGCTCTCAGGAACTATCCACCAAAAAAAACGCCATTTTCAGTCCGATTTCCAATTGTGCAAAAGGAACCACATCAATTCATCCATTGCGCATGAAAAAGATTGAATGAAACCACCACACAATGAAATCAAATCAAACCTCCTCTCAATGGCGACCTTACACTGGCATTTTCACCCAGCAGATCCGCGCTTGCACAAGCACCACGTTTCGCTCTCGAATCTACTCTTGAAATTTAAAGATCCTCCTCGATCTCACATTCATTCACCCATGGTGAGCAACTCATTTCGATTAATTTCAATACACGACCGTTCCCCCACTCTCATAATCCACAAACTAATGCTACCAACTGCATAATAGCCAATCAGAGCCGTGTTCAAGAAATTAAAAATGAAAATAGCTGAAAAATAAAGAAAACAAAAGAAAATCATACGCATGTGCCATAGACTACGAAGTCATGATTTAAAATATTTCACCGATGTCACTACACATGTAAGAAAATAATTTACGGAGATGTAGATACGTGTACGAGTATTTCACAGATTACTGCAATTTCCAAGATGTTTCAACAACCAGATTTTGAAAACTATGCACAGACACCGTTTTGCACTAGTAGACCCTGCAACGTTATTACTCAGAAATCATAACACATCGCTGGTCCGGAAAATTACCATTGGTACGCAGATTACCACCTAAGTCTTTCGGTTCTGCCATTCACACAACGCTTTTACATAAAACCGAGCCAACAACACATATTTTAACCAATCGGAAAAGAAATTGTAACCGTAACTAAATCCAGATCATGAAGCACTGCAAATCGTGTTAACTATGGCATCTCCAAACGCCATTTGAATATCGAAATCAATGCTGCCAAATAGAAACATCAAATGAAGATTGCAGAGACGACTGAAGGCCACCATAATTGTTCGGGGAAAAGAAAACAGAAGAGAGGGTTTCTGTCATTTCCCCTTTGAGTTTCTGTTGTCTCCAGAAATGCAAAGAAGAATTTTCGAAGAATTTGTGAAGAATCAATTCCCAAGAAGAAGGCTCAGAAAATTTAAACCATGTCTTCAATGAATCATGACATTGAAATCAGAATGAAGTCGAGAGATTCAGCCATGTCTTCCACATTGAAATCAGAAAGGCTCAGAATTTAAGCCATGTCTTCGACACCAGAATGAAAATCAGAATGAAAATCAGAACTTAAACCATGTCTTCGACACCAGAATGAAAATCAGAATGAAAGTCAGAACTTAAACCATGTCTTCGACACCAGAATGTAAATCAGAATGAAAGTCAGAACTTAAACCATGTCTTCGACACCAGAATGAAAATCAGAATGAAAGTCAGAACTTAAACCATGTCTTCGACACCAGAATGAAAATCAGAATGAAAGTCAGAACTTAAACCATGTCTTCGACACCAAAATAAAACGAGGACACTGGCATAATCATGGAGGAAAGCGGCATATCAGAAAGCTCACTGGGCACATTAGTTTCTGTCGTTGAGACAGAATCTCCTTCTTCTCCGCCTTTCACTGGCACTGTGACCGTAGGAACTGCTACTACTTCTTCACTGCAGATTGAGTTTCCAACAGAGCTAAGAGATGAACGGTTGCTGTGTATGAATTCATTGCTGTGGCCACTTTGGCGGGACTGCGGCACCATGTGATCTTCGTTCAAATTGTGTTCGTTCAAATTGTCTTCATTGAGAAGAGCCAGGACAAGAAATGGATGCAAGGAAGACGCTTGTGAGTCTGTCTCTGAATGACGGTTAGAGTTTTCGGAACAAACAGTCAGAGTCATAATTGTGTCACGTCCGGAAGCGTAGTCCACCTCCGAACTGATTTCGTGTTTGTTGCAACTCTCGTAGGCTTCTGCAGCTTCTGACTCATGGGAGTTTGAGTCGGCAGACACAGTAGACGATTTGCGGCACATGCAGATACAGCATGCTAAAAACACCATAAGCGCCAAGCCAGCACCAGAAAAAAACATGATTTTTGCGCGTTTTATGGTGTTTTCTTCCTCGATCTTTTTTGTTTCTTCTTTCATCATTTCTGCATCGTTTTTTTCCTGCTTGAGCTGTTCTGCCTCCTGGCGTCCCTTGTAACCACGAAAGATGCTGGCGATCTTGGTTGCTTTGGCTTTTGTGTCTTTCAGTTGGAATCGCGTCTGTTTCCCGCGTGTCATCTTTTCGATCTTCGTTGCTGCCTTTTTCTTCTCAGCCTCAATTCGCGCCGCTTCCTTCTCAGCCTCAATTCGCGCCGCTTCCTTCTCAGCCTCAATTCGCGCCGCTTCCTTCTCAGCCTCAATCCTCGCCGCTTCTTTCTTCTCTGCCTCGATCCTCGCCGCTTCCTTCTCAGCCTCGATCCTAGCCGCTTCTTTCTTCTCTGCCTCGATCCTAGCCGCTTCTTTCCTCATGCCATCCACCTTTACTCGTGCCACATGTCCTCGAGCTCTTGCTTCAATCGTTGTCGCAGCTTTTTCCTTCTTCGCGTCTTCATCTCTTTTCTCATCTTCATCCCTCTTCACATCATCGTCTTCAAGACCATCTTTGGTAATTCTATCCCCCTTCACTTCTTCATCCGGCTCTTCCTCCAGTAGAGATTTCCCCGCCGGATCCATCACCGCCTTAGTTCCAAAATCTCTCTTGTTCTTCAAATTTTCACACGCACTCTTCATCAACTGCATCGCTCTTCGCGCAGCGATCCAAGCTATTGCGTGGCCTTTTGGCGTCCTGCGCCCGGTCCAAGGCAGTTTGGGTACAGGAATTCCAGTGCCGCACTCTTTGATTACCGGATTATCTAAAAGCTCATTCACTTTCGCAATCTCAGCCATATATACTTTCACCGGCTCCTGAAATTCTTCTTTCAGTATTTCTCGCATTTTTTGGTGCTTGTGCTTCATTTTTTTCTCTTTTTCATCATATTCCTTTTCATCGAAATACAGACCTTGATTTTTTCCTCTATCACCGTTACCATCCCAATTTGTCTCAAACTTGATTTTCTCCTCTGTGATGTCTTCCTCCTTAGTTCTGCAGTGAGCATGTCCATCAGAATGGACGCTTTTTCCATTATCCAATGTTTTCCTGTTCTTCCAGCAGCCTTTTCTGATCGATTTCACGAAACCAATCACGAAACTATCCGGATTTTTGATATTGAGGTCTTCCAAACTGTAAGAAAAATATTTTTCCGCTTCTTTTGCCTCAGATGCCAAAAATATATCCCCCTTCTTTGTCTCACCTTCATTATTTGGCGTAATCTCAAAATCGTCACTCATCTTTGAGTCTTCTTTGCCATTTCCTGATAAAGTGTCTTCAAGAGAGGGAATTTCTACGTTTCTGCTTTTTTCCGGTACGTTTCCTAGTCTGATGAGAACATCTTGTGGATGAAAACTATACAAATTGTCTCGATCAAATACGTCTTCTTTCCCGAAACTCTCCGCCTGAAAATCATCAACATAGGGATTTCTTCTCGTGACGTTTCTGAGTTCTGCGCCTGTGAAGAATAAGCCCGCTTGTGTAAAATGCTTGTTGTTCTCTCGCTTTTTCAACTCATCCATACTGGCCCGACTGTTTTTCAGTTGGCTGTATTTGTATTGTTCCGAAACTTTTCCTCCATTTTCTTCGAGATCCTTTTTTATCGCCTTCGTTAAATGACTTCTGATTTTCTTGTCTTCTTCGGTTAAAATGACATTTTCTGACAAAGTGTAGTCATTCGCTTTCACGAAAATCGCATAATAATCCAAGTTTTCGAATATCTCTTTTCTATGCATTGGCCAATGTTGCGTCGTTAGGATGATTTGTTTCATACGATCATATTCTTTGTCATCGGCAGTTTTCTTAGACTCGATTTCTTCAACCTTGTGGTTCACAAACATTTCCACGGGATTCCATGGAGCGGGCTTCACATGGTTCTGTTGAAAAACTCCGAAAAAGTCAAACATTTTTTTCTTACTCATTCTTTTCTTACCAATTTGAACAGCTTCTACTTCTAGTACTCCAAAGTCTCCAAATAGATTCACAGC